>ERZ870052.297-NODE-297-length-19893-cov-4.587051_pt1 | contig 19893 bp, 23 predicted proteins | sample MGYA00520889_ERZ870052 | MGnify/ENA primary metagenome ERZ870052 (study PRJEB32232, sample SAMN07284988) | human gut metagenome | biome: human-associated habitat; material: feces | host: Homo sapiens | place: Tanzania | collected 2014-08-14 ...
TATCTGGCGAAAAAGGAGCCGGGTCTGTACGATATGGGCGATCTGATCGCTGCACTCTGAAAACAAACTGTCCCGGCATACGCCGGGAGAAGAGGTGAACGATGAAGCAGGAGCCTTTAAAGCGGCGGCGTCCGGCTGCCCGTAAGCGCGGCCGAAAGCAAACGCTCCGGGCGGTGGTACTGTCGGTTCTGACTGTGAGCGTGATCGCACTGTGTCTGGGGATCTGGACAAAGCTGCCGGGAGAAGATGTACCGGTGGGCGGCATCGCGCCGCCGGAGGATGCGCTATCCCCTGCTTCATCCGTTGCGACCCCGGAGCCGGAGCCCGAACCGCAGCCTGTGGTGGAAACGATCCGGTTTTCTGCAACAGGAGATGACCTGATCCATGCCCCTATCTATAAACAGGCAGCCCGCCGGGCAGGCGAAGATGGAACGTACAGCTTTGATTACTGTTATGAGCACATCGCACCTTTTTATGCCGAGCAGGATGTGAACTGGATCAATCAAGAGACCCTTTGCAGCGACACCCTTGCACCTTCCACCTACCCCAGTTTTTCCACCCCCGGCGACTGTGCACGGGCGCTGTACCGCGCCGGGGTGCGGGTGTTCAGCCTGTCCAACAACCATACCTACGATAAGGGTGCCTCCGGCATTGCGGCTACGCTGCAATTCTGGGAGTCTATGCCGGAGGATGTTGTCACCACCGGTCTGTGGCGCGGCGAAGAGGACTACGACCGTATCCCGCTGCAAACCATCAACGGTGTGACCATCGCGTATCTCTCCTACACCGAGCACACCAACGGCATCCGCCAGAACAAGAATATGACGGCCAATGTCATCTACACCAGCCAGACCGATGTGATCGAGCGGCAGGTGCGCTTGGCGCGCCAGCAGGCAGATTTTGTGGTGGTTGGGGTTCACTGGGGCGTAGAGGACAGCCACGCCATCGTGGACAGCCAGCGCACACTGGCGCAGAATCTGGCAGACTGGGGCGCAGATGTCATAGTGGGCACCCACCCCCATGTATTGCAGGATGCCCAGTGGCTGACCGCAGCGGACGGGCGGCGAAGCTTTGTAGCCTTCTCGCTGGGGAACTTTCTCAGTACCCAAAGCCGCCCGGATCAGCTGGTAGGTGCCATCCTGACCTTGCAGCTGCAAAAGACCACCCAGCCGAACGGCTCGGTGCAGTGTGAAGTGCTTACACCGCAGCTGCACCCCATCGTGACCCATTACGATGCCGGAAAATCCAACGTGCGCACCTATTTTTTAAGCGATTACACGCAGGAATTGGCGGCAGCGCATGGTGTACGGGCAAATTATTCTGATTTCAGCCTTGACAGGATACAAAAAATCGCGCAAAATAATATCAGCGCATCCTTTTTAGCACTTACATAAAAATGTGAAATGATTGAGCGTTGTCCGGCAACCCGGGCAGAACGGAGGACTTTTTATGTACGGAGTATCGAAGATCAATATCGAGACTGACCTGATGATGATCAGTGTGCAGGACGTAGCGTTCCGGGGCAACAGTCTGTCCCGCTATCTGGATATCTTTGCAGAGACCGGCGTGGTGGTGGATATGATCAGCCAGAGCGCTCCTCACGGTACCACCATTGATTTCAGCTTTACCGCATCCAGCAGCGATCTGCCGCTGGTGATGAAGGCGATCTCGGCGGCAAATCTGGATAAGGACGCCAAGGCTTCTCCACTGATCAGTGTGGGCTACTCCAAGCTGAATCTGTTCGGCGAGGATATGGTCACCAGCTGCGGTGTGGCTGCGCGTGCGCTGAACGCACTGGCTATGGCCGGTATCGAGGTGCTGCTGATCACCACCAGCGATCTGGATATCTCTCTGCTCGTCCACGCGGAAAACGAGGACGCCGCTTATGAGGCACTGAAAAAGGCATACGAGCTGTAACAGCAATCAGTCAGGGCCGAGGGGACAACTTCCCTTTCGGCCCTGTTTTTGCGGAATACGCAGAAACAAGAAAAACCACCACGGCAGTTTCCCTGCCGAAAGAAGGAAACCGGAATGAAAGAACCTGCTACTCTTATGCACAGCATCCGGCAGCGGCTGCTGGCACATTTTGAGAAAAGCGCGCCGTTTGCTGCAACGGAAGCTGCGTCTGCGGACAGCGGGCAGCTGCTCTATGCACCGGTCACAGGACGTATCCGCGCACTGACCCGGATCAAGGACCCTGTGTTCTCCAGCGAGGTGCTGGGCAAGGGCTGCGCCATCGAGCCCAGCTGCGGCGAGGTAGTAGCACCCGCAGACGGCATCGTGAAAAAGATTGCCAAGACTCATCATGCCGTCAGTCTGTTGTGCGATAACGGGCTGGAGGTACTCATCCATGTTGGTATGGACACCGTGGAGCTGAAGGGCAAAGGCTACGAGTTGTTTGTACAGGCTGGCGATCATGTGCAGAAGGGACAGCTGCTTTTCCGGTTTGATCTACAAGCCATTGCAGCGGCAGGCTACACGCTGACCACCCCCGTGATCGTGACCAACAGCAGCCGGTTTGCACAGGTAGAGCCTTTGCTCTCCGGCCGGGTAACTGCCGGGCAGCAGCTGTTACGCGCTAAAATGTAAAAAAATGAGCCAGAAACGTCTGCGGACGTTTCTGGCTTATAAATTTTATAATGCTTTTTACAGCGTTACCTTGTGGTAGATCTTTTTGCCCTTCTTAATGACGATGCCCTTGGCCAGCTGCTCTGCGGTAAAGCTGACGGTGGGAGCAGCGACCTTTTCGCCGTCTGCCAACACACCGCCCTGAACCACCAGACGGCGAGCCTCGCCGTTGGAAGCAGCCAGACCAGCCTTGACCATCAGGGTCAGGATACCGATAGCGCCATCAGTCAGGTCAGCCTCGGTCAGCTGGGTGCTGGGCATGTGCTCGGTATCCATTGCGTTGCCGCTGAACAGTGCGCGGGCAGCATTCTGAGCCTTTTCGGCCTCTTCCTTGCCATGCACCATGCTGGTCATCTCGTAAGCAAGGATCTCCTTGGCCTCGTTCAGGCGCTGATCCTGCCAGGTGCTCATCTCTTCGATCTGCTCCAGCGGCAGGAAGGTGAGCATACGGATGCACTTCATCACATCGGCATCGCCCACGTTGCGCCAGTACTGGTAGAACTCGAAGGGGCTGGTCTTGTTGGGGTCCAGCCAGACAGCGTTGCCGGCAGTCTTGCCCATCTTCTTGCCCTGAGAGTCGGTCAGCAGGGTCACGGTCATGGCGTAGGCATCCTTGCCCAGCTTGCGGCGGATCAGCTCGGTGCCGCCCAGCATATTGCTCCACTGGTCGTCGCCGCCGAACTGCATATTGCAGCCGTAGTGCTGGAACATGTAGTAGAAGTCGTAGCTCTGCATGATCATGTAGTTGAATTCGAGGAAGGACAGGCCCTTCTCCATGCGCTGCTCGTAGCACTTGGCGCGCAGCATGTTATTCACAGAGAAGCAGGCACCCACGTCACGCAGCAGCTCAACGTAATTCAGGTTCAGCAGCCAGTCGGCATTGTTCAGCATCAGGGCCTTGCCATCGGAAAAATCGATGAACTTTTCCATCTGCCTTTTAAAGCAGGCCGCATTGTGGGCGATGTCTTCCTTGGTGAGCATCTTGCGCATGTCCGTACGGCCGGAAGGATCACCGATCATGGTAGTGCCGCCGCCGATCAGCGCAATGGGCTTGTTGCCTGCCATCTGCAGGCGCTTCATCAGGGTCAGAGCCATGAAATGGCCAGCGGTCAGGCTGTCGGCAGTGCAGTCAAAACCGATATAGAAGGTTGCTTTGCCGTTGTTGATCAGGTCGATGATCTCATCATCGGTGATCTGAGCCACCAGCCCGCGGGCCTTGAGTTCTTCGTACAGAGTCATAATCATTTCCTCCTGTTGTATGGGCAGAGGGAAAATAAAACGCCCTCTGCCAAAAATAAATTTGGCAGAGGGCGAGAAAAATCGCGGTACCACCTCTGTTTGCCGTTTCCTCACAGAAACGACCTCACGAGTGCACACCCCAGAGTAGAGTGACACTCCTGCGTTTGTAACGCTCGCACGCGGCACAGCCTACTAGCCTTGTAAAAGCATTCGACCTGCAGCTCCGGGAGGTATTTCCCCTGCTGCTCTGCGGCCCCTTGCACCAACCGGGGCTTCTCTGGGCAGAGCGCTTCAAGGTACTTGTTCCCTTCAACGCCATTAACAATAGCTACTTTATCACAATACCGGATACTTGTCAACCCCTGTTTCCAGCAGCAGCCGAAACAGGCTTACTGCGCTCCAAGGCCCAGCATTTCCCGGGCATTTGCACGGGAAATTTCGGTCACATGGTCACCGGAGATCAAGCGGGCCAGCGCTTCCACACGGCCTTCCTCATCCAGCGGGTGAATTTCAGTATAAGTGCGATCATTGGCTACATTTTTCTGGATCAGCAGATGGCAGTCAGCCAGTGCAGCGATCTGAGCTGTATGGGTAATGCACAAGATCTGGTGGCCCTGCGCACTCTGACGCAGAACTTCGCCGATGCGCCCGGCAGCCTTGCCGGAAACACCGCTGTCGATCTCATCATAAATCACCGTAGGCACGGCATCTTTATCTGCCATTGCGTTCTTGATGGCCAGTGTAATACGGCTCAGCTCGCCGCCGGACGCAATTTTTGCAAGGGGTTTGGGCGCCTCACCGGGGTTTGTGGAAATGTAGAACTCGATGCTGTCCTGTCCATGGCTGGCCAGCGGGCCGCGGGTGTGCCGCAATGTCATGCGCACACCCGGCATGTTCAAAAAATCCAGCGTGCCGGAAATGCGTTTGTTCAGCGCTTCAAAAGCGTGCAGGCGCGTCTGGGTCAAGGCCTCTGCTTTTTCACGAGCCAGCGCATAAAGACGCCGCTTTTCTGCCTGCAGATGGTCGTGCCGTTCCTGAGAGGACTGGATTCGTTCCAGCTCCGCCCTTGCACTCTGTCCAAATGCGATCACATCTTCTACCGTATCGCCATATTTACGCTTGAGCTTATAGATGAGATCCAGCCGCTGCTCGATTTCATCCAGCTCAGCGTCATTGGTATCGTAGGAATCCAAACGGCCGATCAGGTCAGCAGCAACATCCTTTGCGTTATAGTAAAGATCCAGCAGCTGGCTGGATGCAGCAGCAAGTGCATCGTCAAGCTGTGCTGCCGTGTCGATCGCATGGGAGGCTTCGCCCAGCAGATCGACAGCACCGGACGATTCGTCATCGCCCGAAAGCAGAGCATAACTCTGTGCGATCTTATCCCGGATAGCCGATGCATTGGCCAGAATTTTTCTGCGGCTTTCCAAGGTCTGTTCCTCGCCAGCCGTCAGCCCGGCGTCTTCGATCTCCTGTACCTGATAGCTCAGCAGATCGATCTTCCTCTGCTTTTCGGCCTCGTCGGTGATCATGGCATCCAGTTCCCGCTTGATGCGCACAAGCTCCCTGTACAGCACATAGTATTCCTGAAATTCTGCGTCGTTCTGTGCATAATCGTCCAGAATCCCCAGATGCCTTGCCGGGTTCAGAAGTCCCACTGAGTCGTGCTGGCCGTTAATATTGATAAGTCCGCCGCACAGTTCCCGCAGGACGGACGCGGTCGCGGGCATTCCGTTGATGCGGCAGGTGCTCTTGCCCTCGGCGGTGATCTCACGGCTGAGCATCAGCGCATCCGAACGTTCGTACCCCGCCTTCTCCAGACTGTTCAGCACGGCATCCGGCACCTGTTCAAAGGCAGCACGGATGACGGCCTTGGATGCGCCCGTGCGCACAAGGTCTTTTGAAGTGCGGTTGCCAAGAATGGCATTGATGGAATCGATCAGGATGGACTTGCCTGCACCGGTTTCACCTGTGAGGACATTCAGACCAGGCTTGAAATGCACTTCAGCCTTCTGGATAACTGCAACATTTTCAATTTGCAGGCTGCTTAGCATATACTCTCTCCCGCATTATTTTTGTACGATGTGCCGGATCAGCTCTGAGCAGATCGTTTTTGCATCGCGCTCTGACCGCGCAACGATCAGGAACGTGTCATCGCCCGAAAGAGTGCCGACCACATTTTTCCACTGCAATGCGTCAAAAACTTCGCAGGCCGCATTGGCCATGCCCGAGTAGCACTTTACCAGTACAACATGCCCGGCATAATCCACACCCAGCACAGATTCATGAAAGATCGTTTCAAAACGGCCCTGCGCCTTGGGGTTAAAGCTTTCGTTCCGGCTGGAAACATAGCGGTATCCCTCGGCCGTCGCGGCTTTTACCAGACACAGCTCCCGGATGTCACGGGAAACTGTGGCCTGTGTTACCTCAAAGCCTTCTTTGGAAAGATAGTCCAGCAAAACTTCCTGCCGACTGATCGGGTACTCCCGTACAAGTCGAAGGATCGCCTGCTGACGTTCTCCTTTACTTCTTACATCATCTTTGCGGCTGCGCGCCATATCAAACTCGCCTCCCGTTTATCGTCTGCTGCGAAGCTTCTGGTCGATCGCCTGGAACTGATCGGCTTTTCCGAAGGTGATCAGCTTTACCACCTGATCCGAAAGCCGGACTTCAGCTGTTGCACCGGCTTTGAGCGGATAACCGGCTGCTCCATCACAGCTGATAAAAACCTCATCGTCTGCCACCTGCCCGACACAGATGTTCAATTTACGCTCCTGCGCAAAAACCATGGCCGGACTTGCCAGACTGTGCGGACAGATCGGCGTTACGACGACGCCTTTCGTCTGCGAGTCCAGAATGGGGCCGCCCGCCGCCAGTGAATACGCCGTGGAACCCGTAGGCGTGGCAACGATGACGCCATCCCCGCGGTAGTGCTCCACAAGGATGTCGTCACAGTAGATGCTGAAATCGATTGCCTGCTGTAAACGGCCCTTTGTGACCACGACGTCATTCAGTGCATGACCCTCCCAGCCATCATGGCCCAGAACATGCACATACAGCAGCATCCGGTGATCCAAACTGAACTCTCCTCTGGCAACAGCGGAGAGCTTGGTCTCCATTTCGTTGACCTCACAGGTTGCCAGAAAACCGCAGCGCCCCAGATTGATGCCAAGGATCGGCTTTGCATACCGGAGCGACAGGTTTGCCTCATGCAAAATTGTGCCATCACCGCCGATGGTCAGGATCACATCTGAGCGCTCAAGGCATTCCTCCTGCGGCAGATAGACCACACCCGCGGTACTGCATTCCGCACACAATTCTTTGCACATCAGAACAGCCGCACCATGCGTCAACAGGATCTGTGCCGCACGCAGCGCGATCTCATTGGCAGAAGTTTTGCCGGGGTTCGGCGAAATATAGATCGTCATACCGGAAGCTCCTTTTGCATTTGAATTCTTTGCGTATCCCTCAGCGGTCCAGCGTACTGTGGCTTGCAGCTACTACCTGTTCTGCTACACTGTCGTCCAGCACAGCGGGTTCTGCACTTTTCTGCACAAACATCAGATATTCAATATTGCCTTCCGGGCCCTTCACCGGGCTGAAATCCAGCCCGCGCACAGCAAAGCCGTTTGCGGCAGCATAACCCATTGCATTGTGCAGGACCTCACGGTGGGTAGCCGGGTCGCGCACAACACCGTTTTTGCCCACTTTTTCGCGGCCTGCCTCAAACTGAGGCTTGACCAGACAAACGCCCATGGCATCCGGTGTGGTGATGGCCTGTGCCACCGGGAAAATGTGATGCAGTGAAATAAAAGAAACATCCACACTGAAAAACTCGATGGGCTCTGCCAGATCTTCCAGCGTGACATTGCGGATGTTCGTGCGTTCCATATTCACGACACGTTCATCGGTGCGCAGACTCCATGCAAGCTGACCATAGCCGACATCCACGGCATAGACCTTGGTGGCACCATTCTGCAGCATACAGTCTGTAAAGCCACCGGTAGATGCACCGATATCCATGCAGACTTTGCCATTCGGCGTCAGCGGAAAACACTGCATGGCTTTTTCCAGCTTCAGACCGCCGCGGCTCACATAACCGATATCATGTCCGCGCACTTCTACCTTAGCATCCTCTTTGATCATTTCGCCGGCCTTGTCCACCTTCTGCTCATTGACAAATACGATGCCGGACATGATCAATGCCTTTGCACGCTCCCGGCTCTGTGTCAGGCCATGCTGAACAAGATATTGATCCAACCGAATCTTCACGATAAACTTTCTCCTTTCGTCACGGCCATCTGAACCGTCTGTACAAGGCTGGCAGCATCCAGTCCTGTTGCCTGTTTGATCTGCGCCACACTGGCATGAGGAAGGCAAACATCCCGCACAGAGAGATGGATAAAACATCCATCCCATCCTTTTTGCTGTAAAGCATACTCCAAATGCTCGCCAATGCTTCCGTTTGCAACGCATTCTTCTGCAAATAGGATTATTTGATATTTTATCAGTTCATCGAACATTTTATCTGTAAAGGGATATAACTTTACAAGCTTCAGCACGTCGCATACAATATTTTTTTGCTTCAATTCCTGTGCGGCCTGTAAAACATCGGTCAATTCATCCGCATAGCTCACCAGAACGATTGTTGCATTCTCGTTCTTATACAGAAAATCATACTCCTGACCGCTGCAGCCAAATTCCGCCAGTGCAGTATCCTGTCCACCACGTGGGTAACGGATCGCACGCGGGCCGTGAAAATGGTCGCTCAGCAGCTGCTGCAGCCAGTAGGTCAGCTCCTGATAATTGGAAGGTGCATACAACGGAATATTGATCTGGCTCAGAAAAGCCGGGTCATAGATTCCCTGATGGGTCTCGCCGTCTCCGGGAACAAAGCCTGCGCGGTCGATTGCAAACACCACATTTTCCTTCAGCAAATTGACATCGTGAATGATCTGATCATAGGAGCGCTGCAGAAAGGTGGAATAAATGCAGACTACCGGCAGCATTCCCTGACTTGCAAGGCCTGCTGCAAAGGTGACAGCGTGCTGCTCTGCCATTCCGACATCAAAAAAGCGTGTTGGATGGCTGTGTGCAAAAAACTGAAGACCGGTGCCATATTTCATCGCTGCTGTAATGGCACAGAGATCCTGATTTTTCTCTCCTTCTGTTACGAGTGCTTTGCCAAATACAGTTGAGAATGACTCCTTGGGAGCCACTTCCGGGTCGGGCATCCCGTCCAGATCGAAAGCAGAAACTCCGTGATAGTTGCCGGGATTCACTTCGGCGGGCTGATAGCCCTTCCCTTTTTTCGTGATAACATGCAAAAAGTGCGGTCCCGGCCGACTGCGGAGCGTGCGGAGTGTGCGTTCCAGCTCTTCCACATTGTGGCCATCCACAGGGCCAAGATATTGGAATCCCATATCCTCGAACATCGTAGAGTGATACATCGCACGGCGCAGGAGCGTTTTGCAATCGGTGAGGGTATTTTTCAGCGGGGTGCCCACCAGCGGGACGGCGTCCAAAAAACTGCGCACATTATCCTTGGCATCCACATAGGCGGTGGTCGTACGCAGATGGGTCAGATAACGGGCAAGCGCACCAACATTCTTAGAGATCGACATTTTGTTGTCGTTCAGGATCACAAGCAGGTTGTCCAGATGCTCGATGTTGTTCATGCCCTCGTAGACCATGCCGCCGGTAAAGGCACCATCGCCGATCACTGCTACAACAAGCCCCTGCTCGTGATGCAGCTTTTTGGCCCATGCCATGCCGATAGCAAGCGAAAGGGCTGTGTTGCCATGCCCGGCAATGAATGCATCGTGCACACTTTCGTTCGGGTTTGGAAATCCGGAAATGCCGTCCAACTGACGAAGCTGATCGAACTGCCCGCGCCGTCCTGTAAGGATCTTATGGGTGTAGCATTGATGGCCCACATCGAACACGATCTTATCCTGCGGGGTCTCCAGCACGCGGTGCAATGCCACCGTAAGCTCTACCATACCAAGGTTCGACGCCAGATGTCCACCGGTTTTAGAGATGTTTTTCAGCAGAAAGCTGCGGATCTCCTCACAAAGCTGTTCTACCTGCTTTTCATTCAATTGTTTCAAATCTGCGGGCTGATTGATGCTGTCCAGCAGCAATACTCCCATAAAATCACACGTCCTTCAAATGCAGAGTCTAGGCCGATGCCATGCATCACACCAGCGGATACAGAAAGCCGACTGCTATACCCACCAGAACACCTGCCACTACCTGCAGCGGTGTGTGGCCGACCATTTCCTTCAGATGCATATTCTGAAGGAACGGTGCATTCTTTTCGCTGATATCGATCCACTGATCGATCATCTGATTCAGCACCTTAGCCTGCTCGCCGGTCTCATGCCGCACGCCCATTGCATCATGCATCGTGATGATCGCCACAACGCTCGCCACGGCAAAAATAGCAGAATCAACGCCTACGCAGCGCCCGGTAGCAATGACCATTGCACAGACCGTTGCGCTGTGCGCGCTGGGCATGCCGCCATCGCCCCACATGCGCTCCAGCTGGAATTTACCCAGCAGGATAAAATTGATAACGGTTTTGAGCACCTGAGCCACAAACCAGCCAAGCAGAGAAACCGTCAGGATCTGATTGAACGACAGGATGTTTTGAATAAACTGCATAGTCTTTTTCCTTTATTCTGTATGGATCGTTTTAGTTTTTGCGCACAAGAAGCTGCTGTGCAAGCTGTTCCAGAAATGCAGCCTTGCTGCCAAAGTTCCGGCGCAGCTCTGCACAGGTCTCATTGTTCAGATCCTGTGCAAGCTGCATAGCCCCTTCTGCGCCATAAAGAGTCACGAAAGTAGTCTTGCCATTCTCGCTGTCGCTGCCGATGGGCTTGCCCAGCTGTTCCGGAGTGCTGGTAACATCCAGCACATCGTCCACGATCTGAAAAACCAGTCCCAGACCGTACGCGTAGTGCTCCAGCGCCCGGTGCTGAGCGTCATCTGCCCTTGCAGCGGCAGCACCCATCTGGACCGCCGCATTGATCAGCGCACCTGTTTTGTTGCGGTGGATCAGCCGGAGCTGCTCTTCCGCAGCGGCCAGTGCTTCGTACTTCAGATCCAGCTCCTGCCCATAGACCATACCACGGCTACCCGCACCTGCGCTCAGTGCAGCTGCGGCCCGTACACAGACATCGGCATCTGCCGGGGCATTGGCAATCACTTCAAATGCCTCTGTCAAAAGAACATCGCCGGCCAGCATAGCGGTCGCCTCGTCAAAAGCTTTATGGCAGGAAGGTCTGCCGCGGCGCAGATCATCATTATCCATGCAAGGCAGATCATCATGGATGAGCGAGTAGCAATGCAGCATTTCCACTGCAGCCGCAAACTGCTCTGCCGCCTGCATATTACCGCCCAGCATATCACAGACGCTGAGCACCAGAACGGCGCGGATCCGCTTGCCGCCGCCCATCAGACTGTAGCGTGCCGCACGGCACACCTCAGACTCTTCCGGCAGAAAGCGGTCACAGGCATGTTCCAATGCGGTCATTGCCTGCGCAAGGTAACTCTGATACTGCTCTTTGTGATCCATCAGCTTTCCTCCTGCACTGTACCTGCAAGCTTTGCATCGATCTCGCTGATCTGCAGAGATGTCTTTTCCAATGCAGCATGGCAATACTCCATCAGAGAAGCCGCTTCTGCGTACAGCTTGACCGAATCTGCAAGGGTGGTCTCTTCACTCTGCATCTGAGCAAGGATCGTATTCAGCCGTTCCATGCCCTCTTCAAAACTTTTGGGTGTTCTCATTGATCTCCTCCACCGCTTCTACCCGGCATTTTGCCCGGTGAGAAACGCTGCGAACATATATTGTTTTTTCCGGCTGCAGACCTTCTGCGTCCAGAATGGTTCCATTTGCTGCTGTGACCATGGCATAGCCGCGGGCCAGCACCTTATAGGGGTTCAGCGACCCGGCAAGCGCAGCGGCATGCTGGAGCTGAAGCTCTGCAGCATTCCGCTGCGCCTGCATCTGCTGCCGGATCTCATCCTTCGCCTGCTGCAGCAGGTCATGCTTTTTCTGCCAGCTTTGGCGTGCAGGCCCCTGCTCCAACACAAAGTTGTATTGTTCCAGACCATTATAGCATAAATCGAGACGGTTTTGCATATTTTTACGAATATTTTGCTGCAAATCCAGTAATATCCGCTTCTGCTCTGCCCGATCCGGCACGGCAAGCTCTGCCGCAGCGGAAGGTGTAGGGGCTCTCCGGTCGGCTACAAAGTCCAGGATCGTATAGTCGATCTCATGGCCGATCGCGCTGATCAGTGGTTTTTTGCAGCGGTAGGCCGCCCGTGCGATCACTTCAGCGTTGAACACCCACAGATCTTCCCTGCTGCCGCCGCCGCGGGCCACGATGATCTCGTCCACCTCTTTGCGCTGGTCCAGCTTCCGGATCGCATCTGCGACCTGCTGTGCTGCCTCAAAGCCCTGCACCGTTACCGAACACAAAAGCAGCTGTACCGAGGGCCAGCGCCGGGTGAGTACATTGCGGATATCCTGCAATGCGGCTCCCGTTTTGCTGGTGACAACACCAATGCATTTAGGGAATGCCGGCAGCGGCTTTTTATGTTCCGGGGCAAACAGGCCCTCCTGCTCCAGCTTTGCTTTGAGCTGCTCCAATGCAAGCTGTGCGGCACCGATGCCATCCGGAAACATATCGTTCACATACAGCTGAAAGGCACCGTCACGCTCATAAAGGGTCGCACGGCAGCGTACCACAACGCGCATCCCCTCTTCCGGGCGGAAGGCAAGACGGCGGGCATCCGCGCGGAACATTACAGCCTTCACGCTGCTGGCTTCGTCCCTCAGGGAAAAATAGCAGTGGCCGCTGCGTGCGTTCTGTACAAAATTTGCGATCTCGCCGCGCAGGGCAATATCAAACAGGATGTCGTTTGCATCCAGCAGCATTTTAACGTAGTGGTTCAGGGCCGAAACGGTAATTACTTCAGCCATAATCCGGCCTCCCGTGCTGCAAGGATCGAAACGCCGATGGCATTATCGCTGGAATACATTCCCGGCACAAAATACACCTGCGGCAGCCGTTTTTGCACCCATGCGTGGATGATATCGCTGCTCATCACGCCGCCGGCACAGACCACCGGAAGACCGGGGCATTCCTTCTGGGCGGCCTTTGTCATTTTGACCACCGTATCTGCCACACAGAGCAGACAATATTTGCAGACATACTCCGGCGTTTTGCCTGCGGCCAGCAGCCCGTTGCACTGGTTCTCCAGCCCGGAAAGGCTGCACTGCATTCCCTTTACACTGGACTTCGGCCGGATCTCTTCCCCGCACTGCGCAGCCAGACGGGAAACTTCAGCACCCGCCGGGAACCCAAAGCCCAGTTTGACCCCCACACGATCCACAGCCTGTCCGGCGTAGAGATCGGTGCTGGTGCCAAGAGTCGTGATCTGACGCACCTGATCGCAGAGCAGCAGGTCCGTCGTACCGCCGGAAATATGGAACAGCAGAACTTTTTCAGCAAACAGCTGTTCCCCCTTGGCTGCAAACAGTGCTGCCGCAGCGTGACCCTGCTGATGGGTGGTCCGCACAAGAGGGATGCCCTTTGCCTGCGCAAAGGCTGCAGCCGCACTGACACCCGCCAGAAAGCATGGCATATAGCTGCCCTCCACCGGGCGCGGCTTCTGCGACACTCCGACAGCATCGATCTTCGTCAGATCAAATTCCTGCGCAAGCTCCTGCATCATTTCCGGCAGCGCGACCGTATGATGAAACAGTGCATCGCTCTGCCGCAGGCCCAGCTGGCCTTCTTTTACCGGCAGAAAACGTTTTTTTGCGCAAACAACCTCTCCAGCTGTATCAAACACTGCCAGAGAGGTTGCATAGTTGCTTGTATCAATGCCAAGCGTATAGCGGCTCACTGTTCGGCCTGCTCCGCTGCGGCATCTGCATCCAGACCATGATCCCGGGCCACTGCGCCAAGCAGACCGTTCACGAACTGGTAATCTTCGTCTGCACCATACTTTTTGGTCAGCTCGACTGCCTCGTTGATGGCGACGCCGGGCTTGTTCTCACCGCCAAACAGCATTTCTGCAATTGCCAGACGAAGAACTGTCAGGCTCACCCGGGGCAGACGCTCCATGGTCCAGTTGCGCAGATGTGCGCGGATCTCGTCGTCCACTTCGGCAGAATGATCGTAGTATGCATTCAGCAGATGCTTGCTGAAGCCATCCACCGGATGTTCTTCATCGTTTTCTTCGTGGTTGATGATGGCTTCTGCCAGCGGGATATCACCAAAGGTCTGCGAAAATGCCAGCAAAAATGCATTCTCGCGGGCTTCTCTACGGGGCAAAATATTTTCCATAATGTTCCTCTCGCAACACGAACCCTCTCTGCCTGAAGCGGCAGAGAGGATCGGTCTTTCCTGTTTGATATTGTTTTATTCCTGCGCTGCTGCAGCATCTGCCAGACCGGCAATGACCAGATTGACCCGGCTCACCGTAACATTGGTCATGTTCTGCACAGCGGTCTTCACGTTTTCCTGCACCTTTTCTGCCACGGCAGGGATCCGTGCTCCAAAGCTTACCATCAGGTTCAGGGTGATGCTTGCGGTACCATCCCGCATTTCCACCGTGACCGGAGACTGGATGCTGGAAGCTTCCAGCAGATCCTTGAGCTTTTTATTCTGCTTGCCGCAGGAGACCTCAGCAACGCCGTCAATTTCCAATGCTGCACAGCGCGCGATCTTGCCAATAACCTCGGTGGAGATCTGAAGGCTGCCGCCCTGAAGACTCGTATTCTGAAAATCCATTGTGTTGTCCTCCATCCAAAAGCGGGCAGTCCGCCTGCTTTTTCCTGTTTAAAATGGTCCTGCCTGAAACGATCAATGCTATGCGCAGGACAACATCATGCTTGATTGATAGAGTTATTATACCATCAAAGCGGGGGTGATTTCAATACTTGTTTGGGAAAACTCTGCCTTCTGCAGCTTTGCTGGGACAAAATGGCAGGACTGTGTCTTATTTGACCTCCACCACTGTGATATTCTGTGCCGTCACACTGCTTTTGCTCAGCACCACATCGCGGATCTGTGCCACCTGTGCGGCAGTGAGCGGCTGGCCGGAGGTCATAACGGTCAGGTCTGCCCGGCCGGATTGCAAAAAGCACAGGCAGTCGGCAAAGCCTTTGGCTCTGATAAGGGTCTCGATCTCATTTTCTGCATTCAGGTCTTCCAGATTCGCCGTCATCTGGGAGGTGTATTCCTTCTTTTCTTCTGCGGAAAGAGAGGAGGCTTTCATCGTCTTTTTAATGGAATCCATCGCTTCATCGTGGGCTTTCTGTCGTTTGAGACGGGCCTGCTCAAAGAACTTTGCACCGCTGTCGCTGGCAACACTTACCAGCTGTGCCTCGCCATAGTTTTTATTTGCGCTGGAAACCGCTTCCGCTTCGGTAGGCAGTTCATCCAGAATGGCATCGGCCTGCACCGGGACATCCTCCACCTGCGCTGCGACAGCAGCCGTGCTTTCCAGCTCTGCAGGTACATCGCTGCGGGCATACTGCCAGTTTAAGTACACGGCAATCACCAGCGCGGCGGCCAGTGTAACGGCAGTAGCTTTGCGGGTATTTCCAGAAAGTGCTCTCATAGATCGTTCCTCCTTATAAAAGCTTCCGGGGCTCAGCCCTTGCGCTGCTCTACACAAATGTGATTGGACGGCAGATCCAGCAATGCGCTCACCAGTTCTGTGATCCGGGCCGCGACCCGGACATCACCGCCGCCCTCGCACAGCACTGCCACGCCGCAGACCTGCGGCACGCAGACCGTCTCAGTCAGGGCAGAGCCATCCTCCAGCAAGACATGCGTCTGCTGCGACTGCATATCTCCGGACTGCGTGTCCAATGCATAGATCATTTCCTCCCCGGTCCCCAGTGTGACCATCACAGTGGTCTTGCCCGCACCGCTCATATGAGAGATCAGCCGTTCCAGCCGCTCCTCCAATTGTGCCTGATATTCGGTGCTGCTTTGTGCGCTTTTGGCCTTCTGCGTGCTGCCTGCCGCAGAGGTCTGCGGGAAAAGCTCCGACAGCAGGATCAACAGCATCGCCAGCAGTCCTACTGCAGCCGCAAGCCTTGCCCTGCCCTGCTTTCCTTTGCATTTTTCGGCAAAGAGACGGATGGAAAAGCCCTCTGTTTCTTTCATCCGACTTCCTCCTGCATCTCCCATACCGATGCCGTGCCGAGTGCTTCCTGCAGATATGCGGCGACCTGCTGTTTTTTTGCATCGGTACATTCTGATAGGATGGTAAAACCTGCAGCTCCAGCCTGTATGGTCTTCCCCTCCTGCATCAGCGTTACATCCAGTTCTATCGGTACCCCAAAGCGCTGCATACACTCGGCCTGCAGGGAGCTTTCCAGCCGCTCCTGCGCTTTCTGCAGGATCGATGTTTCGGCACTCTGGATATGGACAGAGGACGGCACCACCTCCATGGCGCTTTTCAGTTCCGGCTTCACACCCGGTGCCAGCCGGAAAAGGACTACTAGAATATATAGCCCGGCAACTGCTTTTATGCATCTGCCCGCCCAGCCTGTGCCTGTCAGCAAAGCAGTGACCTCTGCGCAGATACAGGCGATGCAAAATGCAGCTGCAGCGTTTTGAAATGCCTGCACTTCATCCGCCTCCCATCATCATCAAAAGCCCGACGCCCACCGTCAGCAGCTCAAAATACAATGCTGTAATGGCAGCCATGCATTTTACAGCTTCTGCCATACAGGCAAACAACGCCTGACAGCGGCTGTTCTCCACAAGCCCGCACAAAAGGCTGCAGGCTGTGAGAAATGCCAGATGGAGCATCAGCTGCACATACAGCGGCAAAAACTCCGCGCCGATCACCATGAGCGCCGCAAGGCCCAGACTGCTTTTCAGCAGCCGCATTCCGGTCAGAAAGACCTCTGCCGTATCGCTCAGAGCCTGTCCTATGACCGGCACACTGCCGGTGAACAGCTCTCCGAGCCGCAGCGCCGAGCGATCCAACTGCACGGTTATTGCACGCTGCAGCCCCAGCAAAACCGCAAAAATGCGGCCGGCCCAGTTCAGCCCTTTTTGCAGCAGGGTGCCTGTGGCGCGGCAGGTGTCGGAAAGCCCTCTCTGGGTACTGATGCAGCACGCCATGCTGACCGCAAGATAGCTTTGCAGCAGCGGACTGACAACAACAGCTGTGCACTGTGCAAGGAAACACAGCCCTGTCAACAGCAGACCGCTTGCCGCTGCACCGGCATTTGCTTCTCCTCCTGCGGTGAGCACCCCGCTGTAGACCGGAAGAAACCCCAGAAGGTAGTCTTTCCATCCTGTCATCCGCTCGCACACCTGCTGCGCGAGGGTCATCAGGTCGCCCCATAAAAGGGTGCCGCACCCTACAGCCGCTGCCAGTTCCAAAAGTGCATTGTCTGCCGTGTCTCCGACCAGAAAAGAAAGCAGAATCAAAAGCAGCAGGAACAGCAGGACATCTGCATAACAATGCGCCATCTGCCGGATCATTTCCAGCGGAGAAGCCGGCAAAAGGGAAAGCAGCGCTCCGACCGGATCGTGGACGAATGAATCCGCATCCTGCGGCGCAGCATTCAGATAGGGCTGCCAGAGCTCCTGCCCGGGCAGGTCTTGCAGCCCGGCCGCCTGCGCACCCGGGACCGCAGACAAAGCTCCGCAGACGGCAAGCACAGCAGCGGACGCCTTTTGAAATAATTTCATGCAGCAAGCCCCCAGATCCGTTGACAGATCTCCTCCAGCAGGGGAAATGCCGCTGCCAAAACAAGGAGCCTCCCCGCCAAACCTGTACACCACGCCAGTGAATCTGCGCCTGCTTCTTCACACAGTGTCCGGGCGTAATCCGTGATCAGCAGGATCCCTGCACAGCGCAGCAGACAGGAAAAGGCAGTACCATCCACCCGGCGGCTGAGTGCCCATACTCCCCGCATCAGATCTTGCGCAGCCGCGCCAAGCCTCAGCAGTATAAATACTGCGGCACCGATCGAAAGCAAAAATGCATAAGACGGAGAATCCTTGCGCAGCAAAAGCTGTGCTGCCGCAAAAACGACTGCCGCCCCAAGGATGGAAACGGAGGTACTCATAGCGCAAACAGCGACTTGATGGTGACAAACAGGACGCTGATCTGCTTGACAAGAATGGACAGCACTACGACAAGGCCCGCAAGAGTGGTCATCATGGCCTGATCCTCCCGTCCGGAACGGATCAGCAGCTGATTCAGCACCGCCACAATGATGCCAATGGCTGCAATTTTGAAAACAAGATCGATCTCCAATTCTGCATCCTCCTGCGCTTACAAAAAAATCAGTGCCAGAACAGCTCCTGCCGCAAGCCCCAGCCTGCAGGACAGGCCAGCACAGGCGGCTGCTTCCTGCTGAGCCTGCTGCAGAAACGCTTCAAAGCGCGCGATATAGTAATCCAGCCGTTCACACTCCTGCGCAGCTTCGCACTGACCAAGGCCGGAAAAGCATTGTTCAAAGCAAAGCCGCTCTTCGGCGCGGAAGCTTGCAGGCGGCGCAAGATCCTGCAATTTCTCCGCAGGCGCCAGATCTTCCAGCAGCCCTTCCTGTATCAGACAGCGGCAGAGCAGCTCCATATCCGGCCTGCGGTATGCCACTTCCTGCCGGATGCGCCGCAGCAATTCCACAGTATGCCGCAGCTGCAGGATATGCTGCTCTTTTCCTGCCTGAAGGGCTGCCCCGGTCAGCCATCCGCACAGCGGAAGCAGCGCTGCTCCCATCCAATGAAACAGTTGGATCATAGTTCATTGATCTGCCGGACTCTGCCCGGCTCGGTGCAGCCCTGCAGCACCACCAGTACACGCAGCATTCCCTGCTGCTGCAAAGCCTTCACCTGCGGTCGTCTGACTGCTTCCTCCGCACTTGCGGCATGAACGCTTGCAATAAAATCCACCCCGCTGAAGAAGCCCTGCTCCAGCGCTGCTGTTTCAGCCAGCGAACCCAGCTCGTCCAGAACGATCACCTGCGGTGAAAGAGTGCGCAGCGCCATCTGCACGGCACGCTCCTTTGGAATGCCGGACAGGGTATCCACTGCGGGCAGCTGCTGATCCGGACCTGAAAGTTCTTGCGGATAAATTTCACCACGCTCGTCCACCACGCAGACTCTCCGCTGCATTCCGGCAAGGCTTTGAACGATCTGCCGCAGAAATGTCGTTTTGCCGCTGTCCGGTTCACCGACTACAAGCATCCCGATAAAATGCCTTTGCAGGATCTCGCAAAGCCTGTCCGGCAGCACCAGAGGAACTGCACGCGCGATCCGCAGATTCAACGCCAGCACCTGCTGCAGGATCATCTGCCCGTCGCGGTCCACATAGCGGCCGGCAACTCCGACCCTGCAGCCGGACGGTGTGGTAAGGAACCCCTGCGTCAGTTCGTTCTGATGTGCATGGACCGCACCACCGCACAGAGTGTGAAAGATCTCTTCGAGCTGCAGTTGATCCAGCACGCATTTCCGCAGTGACTGCGGACATTCGGAAAGTTCTTTCAGGCAGATCTGGCGACCTGACATTGTAAGAAAAACGCCATGCCCTGTCCGGAATCGCAGCTCATGGATCTGTGCCGCTGTTGGTGTCGGAAGCTGTCCCAAAGGCTGTGCCAGCCACGAAGGCAGCTGCCGTACTGCACGGTAATACTCGTCCACAATTTCTTCCTCCTTTTCGGGGTTGCCAACCTGCTATGAGTATATGCCTGTCCCGGGCAGATAGAACTGTGGCTTACAAAAAGCACCCTCTCGGCCCTTCAGCGCAGAAGGAAAAAGCCGATACATAGCAACAGCCCCGGGGAGCCTGACGATCCCTCGGGGCTGCTTTAGTATATCATTTCCTGCAAGTGGGTTATCCGGCAGGTTTTTGGCAAACAAAAAGCACCCGAAATCAAACGATCTCAGGCGCTTTTTTCCATGCCGCCGACGGGGGTCGAACCCGTACTCTGTCTCCAGAAAGGGATTTTAAGTCCCTCGTGTCTGC
>ERZ870052.300-NODE-300-length-19821-cov-23.389941_pt1 | contig 19821 bp, 12 predicted proteins | sample MGYA00520889_ERZ870052 | MGnify/ENA primary metagenome ERZ870052 (study PRJEB32232, sample SAMN07284988) | human gut metagenome | biome: human-associated habitat; material: feces | host: Homo sapiens | place: Tanzania | collected 2014-08-14 ...
GTTGCATCGAAATAATCTACAGGATAACGATACTTGCCATTTGGCATCAAAACCTTAGTTACACGGCGAAAGAGAGATATACCCTCTTCTGTAACTATTTTTGTTATCGTCTTATCAATGATCTTTCCCATAATTCTTTATTTTTATTTCAATTTCTCCTGCAAATATAAGAGTTTTCTATGAAACTACCAAATTTTTGGGAGAGTTTTTGCTTCTTATCCTATCATCCTCTCCAAATATCCACATAATTCATCTTCCATATTGCTATAGTCGCAATAGGGACTATCGTCATTAAGCATATCATCCATACGAGAATCGCCCCAGACTAATTCCAGGTCGCCAAAAAGACGATGATGCTTATTGGTCAGCAACAGATGGAAATCCATTGCCTCCTTTGTCTGCCAAGGAATATCTGGATGTTGGCGCAAATGACAGTACAGATGACGCAGTACATCTAAGAATAGAACAACACTTGTCTGAACTCCACCACACCAATATGCTTCAAACCATCTTTCATGTTTTCTACATGCCTTACCTAAATGGTCGAACAAACAGAAAATTAAAGAAATAGCTTCCTGATATTGCTTGCTTCGGATATACTCATGTACATTATGAATGAATGGGAACAGACTTCGGGATACTTCCCGCTCTTCATCATGAACTATTGCTGCATCAAAAGCGGCAGAAACTTCAGCTTGATGATCTGACTCAAACTTATTCCATTTGCAACTACACCATTTCTTGATGCGTTCCATCGCTGGTCGATATTCCTTATAGCCTCGCTCCTTCCACTCTTCCAGGATATCAAAAACCATCTGATTCAATTCATACGGGATGGTCTTGCAGTCATTGCGATACCAATCGTTATAGCATTCGTAGTAGCCATCCACAAACCATTCGTCACGGAACCAGAAATTACAATCCTCCATATAGTTCATCTCAAAAAGGAGATGAAGATACTTGAGCTGGTCTATATCCAGACCATCCAATTTTGATTTCAGGTTTCTGAGATAGAAACGTGATTGAGCAGGTTTGGATTTAGCAGCCTCCACGTTCACTTTAGCCGCAGCATATCGCTGTTCGACATAGGGAGCAAATGCCCCACTTATCTCATCCAGCATCACAAATCCATCCTTGCCTCTGTTTGTATTATTGACCACTACCCAAACCATACATTTCAAATGGTGATATTTGAGCAAGTGACGTTTCCAAAGAACATTCCCCTTGCCACCTGATATGATATCGTGAGCAAGGACTATCTCCTCATCATCTAATATCGATACCATTTCTTCGGGATGTGATACGACATAGGATGATATATAATCTGCCATTTTCTCCTTCGACCAAGACATTGGAATCTTCAAGGCTATATCTTGTCCAATAGCCACAAGATTGTCTTTCGAAAGGATCTGTAAACAAGAAGAATATCTCTTCGTTGTATCGTACATCGAAGAATGAAATGTAATATAGTAACGGGTAGCCATATTTTAATTATATTTGTTCCTCATTGCAGTATCGCTCTGCACGTGTCGTCGCTCGAATGAGGTTTTCGAATCCCTCCGTCTCCCTTTAGCCAAAGGGAGCTCCACCTCTAACCAAGCCTTCCTCCTCAGGAGGAAGGATGTAGCTGGCTCTGCTATAGCGCCGCCAGAGTTTTGGTCAGCCAGCGGAGCCTGTGCCCTAAAGGGCTGGCTGGAGTGCTTACGCAATAAAATTGCGATTATTAGACGCAACAGAGTTGCGATTGTTTGTCGCCTGCCGGAAGACTTTAAGGGGAATCCAAAAATCTGCGTCATCTGCGAGATCTGCGTGACTTTCTCATCTCCTCGACCGAACAGGTCGCAAAGAAATCTGTGTTAATCTGTGAAATCTGTGGGACTTTCTCATCTCCTCGACCGAACAGGTCGAAAATCTGTGGGATATACAATGAAAACAGTGGGAACACCTTATTATAATATGATTATTCACGGGAAAAAATATGGGGAAAAATTTGGGGAATTCAGTTTTTATTGCTATCTTTGTGGGCAAATTTACTAGAGATCTATAATTCTAAGAAAAGAAATAGAAAAAAATAAATTACATACAACATCTTATGGAGAAAAATATATACAAAGGTAACATACTGATTAGAAGGTTAGTGGTATTCGCTGACTTCATCATCCTCAATTGCTTGCTATTGGGCCTGATTAACATCGACTTTCTTCAAGTTCCCGCCTACCTAGATCTGAAAACAAAGATTACATTCTTTATAGTAAACGTAGCTCTCGCCATCGGCGAATACAACTATAGTACAATCATCCATGTAAGACGAATCGGTTTCCAGCAAGTACTTAAACGTACTTTCTTCCTGGCGCTTTGCACCACCGTCTGTTTCATGCTCTTCCTGAAATTCTTCAGTCATGGAGGAGAAATATTTACGTTCGGATTCTACTTCGGCATTCCTTTCTATATTGTTCTGATCATCAGTCGAATCATCGAGCTCAAGGTTCTGAAATATCACCGTGCCAAAGGTAGAAACAGCCGTACCGTGATCTTCGTGGGTAGCGATCCTGCCGTAAGAGATATGTACATTACCATGACCGAAGACCCTTCTGCGGGTTATATCGTGAAAGGCTATTATGCCGATGATGACATCGCCGGAGCGCCTCAGGAACTGAAAAAACTGGGTACGATGCAGGATCTTAACAAAATTTTAGACTCCAAGCTGAACGATACCATCAATGGTTCATCTTATGGTCTGGATGAGATTTTCTGCAGCTTGTCGCATCAGGAATCCGAGCAGATTGTGAAGATCATGCGTTTCTGTGACAAGAACGTGGTGCATTTCTACTATCTGCCTCGTCTGTTCGGCGAATATAAGCTGCACCTGGATTCCATTCACTTTATGGGCAAGACGGTTTACACGAACCATAGTGAGCCGCTGTCTTCTATCTCGAACCGTATTCTCAAGCGTGCCTTCGATATTGCCGTGAGTGGTGTGATCTGTCTCTGTTTCTTGCCTTTCATCCCAATCATCGCGCTGATTATCAAGATTCAGAGTCCGGGTCCTATCTTCTTCCGTCAGGCAAGAACGGGTCTGAATGGTGATACCTTCATGTGTCTGAAGTTCCGTTCGATGCATGTGAACAAGGATTCAGACAAGGCTCAGGCTACGAAGAATGACCCAAGAAAGTTTGCTTTCGGCAACTTCATGAGAAAGACGAATATTGATGAGTTCCCTCAATTTATTAATGTATTGAAGGGCGATATGAGTATCGTGGGTCCTAGACCTCACATGTTGTATCATACTGAGGTATATGGCAGTTTGATTGATAAGTATATGGTTCGCCACTTCTCGAAGCCTGGCATTACCGGTTGGGCCCAGGTAACGGGTTTCCGTGGTGAGACGAAGGAGCTCTGGCAGATGGAAGAGCGCATCAAGCGAGATATCTGGTATATCGAGAACTGGTCGTTCTGGCTTGACATCCGTATTATCTTCCTGACAGCTAAGAGTATTATCTGCCCGGATAAAAACGCTTATTAAATTTTTCGACACCCCTGTCCCCCTCTTGCGAAGAGGAGTTTTTCGACACCCCTGTCCCCCTCTTGCGAAGAGGGGGTCCTTATCTCACTCCCAAGCCCTCGCCCTTACCATAAGGGCGAGGGATGTAGCTGGCTCTGCTATAGCGCCGCCAGAGTTTTGGTCAGCCAGCGGAGCCTTTGCCCTACGGGCTGGCTGGAAGTGCTTACGCAACAGAGTTGCGATTTTTTGTCGCCTGTCGGAAGACTTTGAGGGAATCCGAAAAATCTGCGTTATCTGCGAAATCCGCGTGACTTTCTTCTAAGACCGAACAGGGCGAAATCTGCGTCATCTGCGAAATCTGCGTGACTTTCTTCTAAGACCGAACAGGGCGAAATCTGCGTCATCTGCGAAATCTGCGTGACTTTCTCATCTCCTCGGCCGTACAGGCCGCAAAGAAATCTGCGTAAATCCGTGCGTAATCCGAGGAGCAAGAATGTTCCGATTCCCTCAGCGTAATCCGATGAATTAAATGAGCGGAATCCGATGAATTAAATGAGCGGAATCCGATGAATAAAATCCCAAGAGAGGAGAATTACTCCTCCAAAGCCTTGATTTGCTTTTTAGGAGTTACACCCAGATTCTTCAGGCTCTCTACCCTTCTCATGACGTTGCCACTTCCATCATAAAGCTGCTTTTTCGCTTTATCATAGGTACCGGAGAGGCGGGTTATCAGATCGCCGATTCCTGTAAAGGTATCTTCGAAAGTCGCTACCTTGTCGTAAAGATCGGCTGCCGTCTTCACTATTTTCTCTACATTCTTGTTCTGACGGTCGTACTGCCAGAGATTATACGCCAGCTGCAACGCCATCAGGAGATTGCTCGGAGATATGATGATGATCTTCTTCTGATAGGCATAACGGCTAAGGTCCGGCTGCTGCTTCATCGCTGCGATATAACTGGTCTCGTTAGGGATGAACATCAGGACGAAACCGATGGCATCTTCTACCAACTTCGAATAATCCTTCTCCGCTAACTCATCGATATGCTTGCGCACACTCTGGGCATGCGACTTCATCAACCTCTCTCGCTCCTCATCGGTCTCTGCCGCCAAGGCATCGGTATAGGCGGTGAGAGATACCTTGCTATCTATCACGACACTCCTGCCTTCCGGGAAGCGGACTATGACATCGGGACGGAAATTCTTGCCGTTCTCATCCTTGGTGTTCTCCTGGATAAAGAACTCCTCGTCTTTGCGCAAACCGCTGTTTTCCAGGATGGTTTCCAACACCATCTCGCCCCAGTCGCCCTGCATCTTGCTATCGCCCTTCAATGCCTTGGTAAGGTTGGCGGCATCGGAACCAATCTTCGAGGTCTGCTCCTTCAGACTCGTTACTGCCTGCTGCTGCTCCTGCTGGAAGAGTTTCATCGTTGCCTCGAAGGTGCTCTGGAGTTCCTTCTTATTCACCTCATTCTGGGTCTTGCTTTCTTCTACCGATTTTTTGAAATCGGCAAACTGCTCCTTGATAGGTTTCAGGAGTTCATCCATCTGGAGCCGGTTGTTTTCCTGGAGGGCAGACTGCTTGGCAGCGAGCTGTTCGGCAGCAGCTTTCTGCTGTTCGATGGTCATGCGATGCATCTCCTGCTTCAGGCTTTCTAGTTTCTGTGCCCACTGCTGGTCGCTTTCTGCACGGAGTTTTTCGGCAAACTGGCGCTCGTTCTCCATCTGCGCTTTTAGGGAGTGGGTTTCTGAGGCATGATGCTGATTTGCCTGTTCGATATTTGCCGCCAGCACCTGAGCCTTTGCTATGAGCTGTGTTTTCTCCTCTCCCGCCTTCTTGGCTTCCATCAGTTTGCCAACGAAGAAGCCGATGGCAAGGCCTATTATGATTCCGATTACTATTTCCATTTATCTTTTCAAAAATTATTCAAAAAATACAATTGCTATGTTTTGCAAAAATAATGCTTTTAATACGTAATACCAAATGTTCGAGGGGAATGTTGTAGATATTTAACTTTTGGACAGGCGATGGAATCGCCTGGAACGGGGGCAGGAGGGGGCAATGGCGGGGGCAATGGCGAGGGGCAGGAGGGGAAGGGCTACTTCTCTTCCGAAACTCATCAAAAAAAGAAAAAAACAAGGGGAAATAGGTGATTAAATGAAAAATTTGCATTATCTTTGCAAAGGCAATTGAAATTAAAGGAAACAATTGAAACAAAATAAAGATATAGACTATGATCAAAAGATTATTATCCTTTTTAGACGCTTCGCCAGTGAACTTCCTGGCTGTGAAGAATATCTCTGAGGAATTGGAGAAGAAGGGGTTCAGACGATTGAACCCTCAGGAGCCGCTGGGCAAGGTTGTGGCTGGTGACAAGTTCTTCGTTACCAAGAACGACTCTTCTATCTATGCTTTCCAAATCGGAAAGAAGGCGCTTGCCGATGCAGGCTTCCACATGATCTGCGCTCACTGCGACTCCCCTACCTTCCGCATCAAGCCTAACGCTGAGATGACTTGCGAGGGCGGTATCGTGAAACTGAATACCGAGGTTTATGGCGGTCCGATTATGTCAACCTGGTTCGACCGTCCACTCACTCTGGCGGGTAGAGTGATCGTAAAGGGCGAGGATGCGATGCATCCGAAGACTCTCCTACTCCATATCCAGCGACCTCTGCTGCAGATCAGTAATCTCGCTATCCACTTCAACCGTCAGGTGAACGATGGCGTGAAGCTGAGCAAGCAGAAGGATGTGCTCCCTATCCTCGGCATCATCAATGATGAACTGGAGAAGGGGAATCTGCTGATGAACGTGATTACCGGCGAACTGAATATCCAGAAGGAGGATATCCTCGACTTCGACCTCTATCTGGCTGATGCCACTCCTGCCTGCACCTTCGGTGTGCACGATGAGTTTATCTCTTCGGGAAGACTCGATGACCTGTCGATGTGCTGGGCTGGCGTAGAAGCGATGATTGCAGCAGATGCAACTTCATCTTCAGATGCTACTCGTGTTCTCGCCATCTTCGACAACGAGGAGACGGGGTCGCAGACCAAACAGGGTGCGGGAAGTCCTTTCCTCTCTTATATGCTGCAGCGCATCGCCCTGGCTCAGAGCGGAACAGAGGAGGCATATTATCAGGCTGTGGAGCGTGCCTTTATGATTTCTGCGGACAATGCGCATGCCTGGCATCCTAACTACAGCGAGAAGTTTGACCCAACGAATCATCCGATGCTGGGTGGTGGCCCGGTCATCAAGTTCAATGCGGCACAGAAGTATGCGAGTGATGCGGTATCTGCTGCCATCTTCGCGAATATCTGTGAGGCAGCCGGTGTGCCTTGCCAGCGTTTCGTAAACCATAGTGATGTGGCTGGCGGAAGCACCTTGGGCAATATCCTCGCCTCTTCCATTCCATTGAAGGGCGTGGATATGGGTAATGCCATCCTCGCCATGCACAGTTGCCGCGAAACCGGTAGCGTGATCGATCACGAATACTGCGTGAAGGCTTTCACGAAGTTCTATCAGTTATAATTGAAAGCTTTTGCCCTTACAGGGCGACAGGCTTGCATCCATAAATACCCAGGGCGATGCCCTGGGCTAGGAGCTTCTGCCCTTTCAGGGCGTATGGAGACTAGGAGCTGCCAGGAAAGGGCGTATGGAATTTATTAGAAAAAGAGGGTGTGGCATTGACTTATGCCACACCCTCTTTTTCAAAATCCCTTTACGATTTCTTCTCATACCCTTTATTCTGTACGAGCTTAGGATTCAGGTCGATGCATTTCTGGGGAATCGGGAAGACGGTGGTGAAGCCGGAGGATTCACCCTGAAGAGGGGTGCGGAGATCGTATGCCTCGGTGAACTTGCCGAAACGGATGAGATCCTGGCGGCGCCAGCCCTCCCATACCAATTCCAGCAGTCGCTCTTCCAGGATGTTGCTGAGCGTAGCCGGGCGATTCGGCATGCCTACACGGGCACGGACCTTGTTCAGTTCCACATCGCCATTCTCTCCCTTGCGTACCTTGGCTTCCGCCTTCATCAGCAGCACATCGGCATAACGGAACAGCACGATGTCGTTGCTCTGCAACTTGCCATCCATATACGAAGTTCTATCCACCTCGTACTTCGCCATTCTCGCTCCAGCCGTCTTGATATACTTGCTGTTGGTGAGATTCTGTGCCACTTCGAAAGGCTGATACTCCAATGGCTTTCCATTGTCCATCAGCAGTTCATGACCATCTACCTTTACCACGCCCGCCACAAAGTTCATGCGGCAACGGGTATCCTCATCCGCCTCGCCATAACGGTTTGCCTTCATCGTAGAGATGGTGGCGCAGGTACCATTCTCACTACCCCACCCCAAGGCTCCACCATGCGTATAATGGTAAGAACGGAAGAGATAATGAAACTGGTTGGTATAGATATTCTTATCCATCGGAATGGTAAAGATATTCTCCAGGGAAGTTTCATTATGAGCAGAGAAATTGAAGGCATCATCCTTCTCCAGTTCATAGCCCTGCTCCGCCAGTTTATCGCAATAGAAGATGCAGGTTTCCCAGGCATTCAACTTCTTGCTGCGGTTCTGTCCAGCCGTTCCGCCATTGAGGAGCGAGGCACCATCTGCCGTCTGCACCATGAAATAGATGTCCTTGCCCTTCGGACGCTTGGCATAACCACGGGTCCAGTCATCAAACATATAGATTTCGGCGTTCAACGCCAGTTTTGCCAACAGGAAGTTGACTACCGGCTGGGTGATGCGACCATAGTAATTGCCCTCCTTGTTGCTATGCTCATCCGGCAGATACGGCAGCACCTTCTGCAACTCGCTGAAGACAAACTGGAAGGTTTCGCTTCTCCCGCTCTGAGCCGAGAGGTTGACATCTGTGACGGAGATGCCGGAAGCACCCGTTACCGACTCATAGATAGCCGATTCGCCCGAAGACAGAACCACGGGAACCCTGCCGAACATATCCATCGCCTCATAATACATCAAAGCCCTGACGGCACGTACCTCTGCCTTGAACTGATCCTTCTGGTTGGCAGTGAGCAGGGAGGAGCGGGCATCGATGATGTCGAGCGACTTGTTAGCCAGGACAATCACCTTATAGAGATATTTCCAGGTATCATAGAGCGGTTCGTCATCCGCCGTCCAGTCGTGACGGTACATGGCATTCCACAATCCACCATCATACCAGTCGCCACCCCGAATGGGAATCATCGCCTCATCGGTGGTCAGGGTATTGTAATCGTAGATGCCTCGGCAAGTGCCCTGAATGCCCTCGCTCTCGTTGGCTCCACCTATATAATTATAGAGCGAAGCCACGGCATTGGTATAGATTTCAGATGCAGAACCATAGATGGCATCCTCATCGAGCTGATCCTTGGGATGCTCATCCAGACAGGATGTCATCATCAGGGCAGCCATCAGAAAAAACAAGATTCTATATCGTTTCATACACTTCAGATTTTAGAATTGAACACTTAAACCCAGCGAGAAGGTGCGGTAAAGCGGATAAGTGCGCTTGTCGTCGATACCCATCGTGCTGTTCACCACGTAGCTGTTGATCATCGGAGTGAGTCCGCTGTAGCTGCTGATGGTGGCAAGATTGTTGACGCTGGCAGATACACGGAGCGACTGTACCGCGCCCTTTCGGATCGGGATATCATAGCCCAGGGTGAGATACTCGAAGTTGAGATAATCGCCCTTCTCCAACCAGTAATCGGATACGTTCTGATCGACGATGTTCTTCTCGGGAGCACCCTTCAGGACATTGTAATCCGGGAAACTCGACATATTGTTGTATGCCAGAGCCGTACCGTTGAAGATCTTATGACCGAAGGCGCCATTCACCTGGAAAGAGAGATACCAGTCGCGATAGCGGAAGCTGATGTTGGAACCCAGGGTAAGCTTCGGAGTAGCCTGACCGGCGATGTACCGGTCGCCGCCATTACTCAGATCCACGGTATCATCCTTATCCAGATCCTCGATATCATATCGATAGTGTCCGTTGCCATCCTCTATCAATCCCCGGCAATGAGGAAGGTAGAAGACACCGAGCGGCTGTCCCACTATCTGATAAACCACATTATTATATCCACCATGCTGACCGGCACCCGAGAGGGCACCCATCGCGGTGATATCGGCTGCCGACATCTTCATACCCGCATATTCACCACTCAGCGACAGGAGCTTGTTCTTCTGCCAGGAGAGGTTCATGTTGATATTCAGTTCCATCTCCTTCTGCTGGACAGGAGTGATGGAGAAGCCGATTTCCAGACCGCGGTTGCTCATGGAGCCCAGGTTAGCCAACAGCTTGTCGTAGGCAAACGGCGGCACGGGCACATCGTAGGCATAGAGCATATCGGTGGTCTTGGAAGTGTAATATTCCGCCGTGAGAATCAGGCGGTTGTTCCACAGTCCCAGGTCGGCACCGATGTTCCAGGTGGCACGCGTTTCCCACTTCAGATCGGGATTGTTGTTGCTGATCATTCCCATGGTCACCGTAGGCGAACTATTGACGGAGACGATACCATTCTGCCGCACCGTATTCATGGTGGTATAGGCAGATATTCCTCCGAGATTACCGGAGCGGCCATAGCCCGTACGGAGTTTCAGCATCGTGATTTCACGGCTGGAACGGAGCCATTTCTCCTGCTTCAGATCCCAGGCGAGAGAGACGGACGGGAAGAATCCCCAGGTATGGTCATCGCCCACCATGGAGGAACCATCGCCACGCATGGAAACGGAAAGGCTATACTTGCCGAGGAGGGTATAGTCGATATTGCCCATCACGGAAGCCAGCACCTGGTCTTCGTAGTTACTATCCGTACCTCCGAAAGGTCGGGAAGCAGCAGCACCGATATTGTGATAATACATATCATTGTTGGAGAATCCCTTAGCCGAAGTCCAGAATCCCGTGCGGATATCCTTCTGATATTCAGCACCAACCATCGCCTTCAGGTTATGAATGCCCCACAATTGCTGGTAATTGAGGGAGACATTGCCCAGCCATTCCTCGTTCTTGAATTCTCCCCGATAGAGATTGCCCTGCGCCCACACCCAAGTAGGACAGAACTGGTTGTTCTCGTTGGAGGTATAGGTATAGGCACCGAAAGCGGAAATGCTGAGACGGCTGGAAAGATCATATTTCAGCTTGAGGTGGGCATTGAAGTTCAGATTCTTCGTGTCGTTGCGCTCCTTGAGCAAGGCTCCGGGAGGATTCACCTGAGATGCCGCCCCATTCTTCACCCAACTGCCATTGAGCTTTTCGTAAGGATAGGTAGGATTCATGGCATCGGCAGAATAGAAAAGCATCTGACTGTCGAAGATATCATTGTTCTTGTAAGATGATCCGAAGACGCCGAAATCGCCCGTCAGTCTGTCGCCGAATGCCTTCTGGGTGACATCAATCTTAGCCACGAGATTGCGATAGCCCTTGCTTCGGATGATGGTGTTATGATCGATATAGCCGAAGGAAGCGCGATAGTTGCTCTGCGGAGTACCGCCACTGAAAGCCAGGTAATGGTTCTGGATGGTTCCGGTACGGGTAATCGCCTTGCGGAAGTTGGTATCAAATCCCTTGTTGTTATACTCCAACCCATACTTCTGGGCAGCAGCTATGTATTCGGCAGCATTGAGCATTTCCATACTCTTGTACATCGCCTCGATGCCATAGTTGCCCTCGTAGGAAATCTGGAATCCCCTACCCGTTCCCTTCTTGGTCTTCACCTGGATGACACCCGAAGCACCACGGGAACCGTAGAGGGCGGTTTCGCTGGCATTCTTCAATACGGTGAAGCTCTCGATATCAGCGGGATAGATGGTGGCAAGCGTAGCCACATCGGAAGTTACGCCATCGATGATGACGAGCGGATCGTTGCCGCCCATGATGGAAGTGGTACCACGGACACGCACGGAATTGAGCATGGCGATGCGGTCGAGGCCATTGGTCGTGACGTTGACACCGGCGGTCTGTCCGCTCAAGGCATCGAGCGCATTATGCAGCACACCTTTCTTGAGGAGTTCAGGCTCCACCACGCTTATCGAACCAGATAGGCGCAAAGAGTCTAAGCCTTCGATATTGACCGACTGAGCATAGAGGGTATGGGGTGCAAACATCATCGCACCCAGCGCATATACTATGAGTTTTAAGTTCTGTTCCATAAACATATCACCGTTTAGTTCAGGTTCTAATCTATTTCGACTGCAAATATAAGAAAAAAGAATGATACGAGGAACTATTTTCCGAAAAATCTTTCGAAAAAAGAATCAGGAATCTCAAAGTTCATAGTAAATAGTAATCATAAAGTTCAAAGCTCAAAGTTCAAAGTTCAAAGTACCCAAACGGAAAAAGGAAGCCAAGACAAATACAAACTTGTCCGACTTCCTTTTATTTCATTTATATAAACGAGAACCACTATACCAAGGTTCCGTGCTTATCTGATTCAAATCAGGCTCTTCCTAAAGGAAAAACCTTTCATAACGTGGTTATTTCTTCACTCTCAATCCATTCTCGATGCTAGAGAGTTCATCGAAGAACTCGGCATCGATCTTCAGGCGTTCCTCTACCTTGGAGCAACTGTGGATAACCGTGCTATGATCACGATTTCCAATGAGTTTTCCCACTCTGGAAGCAGGCATCTTGATGAGTTTCTGAGCCATAAACATCGCCACCTGACGAGCCTCCACGTACTCACGCTTGCGGCTCTTGCTGTTGACAGCAGCCACCGTTACCTTATAATGATTGCATACCGCCTCCACGATTTCATCGAGGGTGAGCACCTTGTTGCTCTCCTCAACCTTGACGGCACGCTTGATGACACGCTCCGCCAGTCGGATATCGATGCTGCTGTTATATACGATACTGTAAGCCAGCAAACCATTGATGGCACCCTGGAGATCACGCACACTTCCGTTGCAGGTCTGTGCGATGAAGGATACCACATCCTTCGGAATCTTCAGTCCATCCTTGCGCACCTTGTTGCTCACGATATCCACGCAGAGTTCCACATTCGGCTTCTCCAACTCAGCCACGAGTCCACAAGAGAAACGGGTGATGAGTCGGTCTGGCATATCCTTGAGTTCTACCGGAGGTCGATCGCTTGCCAGAATGATACGCTTTCCATTGCGGAAGAGGTGATTGAAGATGTGGAAGAAGGTATTCAAGGTCTTCGCCTTGCCTGCCCAATCCTGCACGTCATCCACGATGAGCACATCAATAGACTGGTAGAAATTGATGAAATCATTGCTCGCATTATGCAGCACCGCATCGGTATATTGTGTCTGGAAGAGGCGGGCACTGACATAGAGCACACGCTTCTGAGGATACATCTGCTTGGTTTTCAGACCGATGGCATTCACCAGGTGAGTCTTTCCGCTACCAGAAGGACCATAGATGAACATCGGGTTGAACTGCGTGGTGTTCGGATGCTCAGCGATAGACAATCCCACCGAACGTGGCAGCTTATTGCTGTCACCCTCCATATAATTATTGAAGGTGAGTTTCGGATCAAGTTGGGTGTCAATGTCTTCAGGCTGCTGTGGTTCTGCCGGGTTAGCTTGTGTCTGTGGCTGCTGTGCCAATCTCTTGCGCTCAGCCTCATCAATATCAGCCGGATCAGCTTCCACATCCTGGGTCAACCTGTGCTCCTTGTCCGTTACCACCCGATAAGTGAGGCGGATGCCATCGCCGAAATTGCGATGAAGGACCTTGCTCAACAAGCCAACATAATTCTGTTCCAAGTACTCATATACGAATGGACTTGGAACTTGAACCAACAAAGTCTTGGTCGAAGGCTTGTACGACTCAAAGACTATTGGTCGAAACCATGTATTATATTGCTGCTCTGACACATTATCTTTTATAAGCAAAAGACTATTGTCCCAAAGCGCTTTTGGACTTGCTAACATTGACACTATTTACTACTTATTTAATTGATTTTTTACCTTAACACTACATCAGATTGCACCATTTGATGCAAATCGACTGCAAAATTACAAAAAAAAGCCCAAAGTAGCAAATCGGGCTATTTATAATATTTTAAGACTACACGGATAACTCCCTCATAATCAAACAACTAAGAAAGTTATCCACAATTGCATTTTAGGGGCGGTGAAACAATTTTGAAACACCCCGAAATAGCTAAAAAACAACAAGTTCTGCAGCTATTCCGGGGCGTGAAACATTGCCTTTGTTATTTAGACAAAATTTATTTTGGCTTTTTCTCTATTTATGCGATGAAAACGGCATTTTCGAGGCTTTACTTGTCTTTCTTGCCAAAAATTGAGAAGTGAACATAGCGCTTTGGATGTGCCTTGAGATCGATGACGAGAGAATCGGCATGCGACATGGTAGAGTTCAGATTCTCATAGAGACGGGTATCGTTCATGAGGAGCCCCAGACTACCCTTTCCGCTGTTCAACTGCTCGGTAAACTTCTGTGCACCATCGAGGGTGGCATTCACACGGTCGAGTGTACCCTGCACATCGAGGCTCGCCAGGTTAGAGGTGAGCCGGTTGGTATTGTCGAGAACGCCATTTGCCTTCTTCATCATACCCGGAACCTGCTTGTTCAATCCAGCCATCAGGGTATTCAGCTCACGGGTGGAAACGGTGAGGTTGCTGGTGATGGTCTCCACATTGTGGAGGGAAGCAGCCAGGGCAGGATCAGCCAGGAGTGCATTCACACTGGTGAGGATGGAATCCAGCTTAGGCAGCATCTTCTCAACCACCGGAATCATTTCGGCAGCCTTGCCCATCATACCGGAATTCACCGAACCAGGGATAATGCCGCCCGGTTCGATACGCTCACGGGGATTGTTGGCAAGCAGGAGACTTACCTGGAGATTGCCCATGATATCCTTAGCAATCTCTGCGGTACTACCTGCAGGGATTCTCAGATCCTTGTTGATATCCACCTTGACCTTGATGGGACCCTTTCCGGAATAGTCGAAATCCAGCTGATCCACGGTACCCACCTTGTAGCCATCGGCATAGATAGGAGTAGAAGCACCCATACCCTGGATGTCATCAAACGTCATATAGTAGGTGTTATTGGTAGAGAACAAGTTGATGCCTTTCAGAAAGTTGATTCCGAAATACATCACCAAGATACCTACAATAGCGACCAACGCTATCCTAATTTCCTTTGTCAGTTTCATATTGTTTCAAATTTTATTCTTTTTATTATACCTATTTATATAGAACGAATCACAAGCTGACCGAAAAGAGCACGACCGAGAGCTCGATACGTACAGGAACTAGCGGTTGCGGTTCTGCTTGAACTCCCGGATAGCCTGGTTCACGTCATATTTCTGTCCGTTCTTGAAGGCGATGATGAAAGCCTCCGGGAACTTCTCCAGCTTTTCCTTGCGCAGGCGATAGATCTCGTTGTAATTGGTGGAAGCACCCAGGGTGTATTTCACCAGATTACCTTCCTGGAAACTATCGTAATCGGTTTCACCCTTGAAATGAGCATCGCCTTTGCGAAGGTTTCTACTACCTACGAAAATCTGAAGCTTGAAGACCGGCGCATCAGCTACCTCAGCCTTCTTTACCTCCTTCTTCGGTTCCGGCTTCTTCTCCTCCCGCTTTGGCTCAGGCTTCTTCACTTCCTTCTCCTCCCGCTTTGGCTGTTCAGGCTTTGCCTCTTCACGCTTCGGCTGTTCTACTCTCGTTACGACACGAGTCTTAGATGCCGGTTCCTGATCTGGAACAATCTTCGGGATATTCACTTCCTCGGAATCCTTGGCACGATAAGGAACGGAAACCGATTTATCGTACTTATTCTTGTATTTTGCGAAAGCCTCGTAGATGCCACGGGCGATATCATCCACCCTGCTGTCGTTGTTGAGCAGGCGCTCTTCATCAGGAGTGGTGATGAAACCCAGTTCTATGAGGCATCCCGGCATGGAAGTCTCTCTCAAGACCAGGAATCCCGCCTGATGCACGCCCTTATCGGGACGATTGGCACCATCGCAGACACCTCGCTGAATCATTCGAGCCAGTTCTACGCTGCGCTCCATGTTCTTGCCCTGGATGAACTCGAAGATGATATAGCTCTCAGAAGAACGGGGATCGAATCCCTGATACCTCTGCTGATAGTCCTTCTCCATCGAGATGACAGAGTTCTCTCGCATCGCCACATCGAGATTATCCTTGGCACGGTGCATACCGAGGGTATAGGTCTCGAAGCCACGAGCTATCTTTCCTGCCGGCAAGGCATTGGTATGCACGGAGATAAAGAGATCGGCGTTGGCACGGTTGGCAATATTCGCACGCTCATTGAGCGGGATGAAGACATCCGTCTTGCGGGTATAGATGACTCTTACCTCCGGGAGATTCTGCTCCACATACTTACCGAAGCGCAAGGCAACGGCAAGATTGATATTCTTTTCCTTGGATATGACTCCGAGTGCTCCGGCATCATGACCGCCATGACCGGGGTCGATGACCAACGTGAATCGCTTATTGGCAGCGAACGCCGTCATTGCCAACATACACATCAAAGCCCATATCAGTGTTACTTTCTTACACATACTTTCTGATGATTTTGCAAAATTACTACTTTATTATCAGAAAACCTAATTCTAGCTATAAGTTTTATCATTTGTTAATACAACCTCTACCCCAGCGCCGTCGCTATCGGCATCCATCGGTGGATTTACCTTGGTGATAGAGAGTTGAAGTTTCTGGATTTCCGGGAAATCGGAAAAGAGTCTATGGGCGATTCTGCCTGCCACATGCTCCAGGAGCTTGCTTGGCACAGCCATTTCTTCTCTTACCTTCTGATAGACCTCGGCATAATTGAGGGTTCCCTGAAGATCATCGGTCTTCATGGCAGAAGAGAAGTCATAATCCAGCTCCAGGTTGACGAGGTAATCGTTGCCTACGATTCCCTCCTGCGGCAATACGCCATGAAAAGCGTGGAAACGCACATTCCTGAGGTATATCTTACTGCTCATCAGTTTCATCTTCTGTCTCCTTATGATCTATTCCGTTTTCCTTGTTTTCTATTCCGTTTTCTTCGGAGAGATACTTTTTCAAGGCTCTTTCCACGCCTACCCGCCAGGTGTTGAGGGTTTCAGAGGTGAGCTGCAGCTGATTGACCAGTTTGATGACGTGAGCAACCGGCATGCGATAGCGCAGGACTCCGGAGATGAGCTTGGCGTAGTTCCAATATTCGGGATTGAACTTCTCGCTCAATCCTTCGACGGTAATCTTGTAGCCGCGCTTGTTGACAAACTGGAAATCGTATCTTTTCTGGCCCTCCGGGAGAACCGTCTTGATGATCTTGCCCTTGGTGACAGACTTGGGGAGCATAATGCCTTCATCCTCATCCTGCAAGCCGGTGAATATCTCATAGGGATGACCATTGAGTAATCCGACCAAAGCCACCCATTTCTCCTTATTGTTCTGGTATCTTACCACATCGCACTCCAATTCCTTAGGTCGAACCTCTACCACTTCTGGGCTGCCGATTGATTTCTGTGTTTCTTCGGAAACGAGTTTCGCCAATGGCAGATGGAGCTTATCCCAATCAACATTCTGAGCATCAAAAAGCTCGTGTAGGGCATCCAATCGGGTCTTCAAATCTTTCATCAAGGCGTGGCTCGCCTCTTCGAAAGTCATATTTTCAGTATATTTCATATCAAACGTTTAATAATTAGCTGCAAAATTAAAACAATATTTCTAAAATATGAAACGTTTGAGCAGATATTTCATCAAAAAACGCACGAAAAGCTCATTATGAAGCAAAAAATGTAAAAGAACCGTGTTCTTTTTGGGAAACTTTCATTATCTTTGCATAAGATTAGCTGCACTCGGCAATTTGAAAGCAAGCTTTCATTGCGCTCACTTGCATTATCTTTGCAAAAGAGAAATATAAAAAAGAAACAAGATATGGAATCAATCAAGAAAAGAACCTCCATCCGCAAATATGCAGACAGAGAGGTAACAGATGAACTTTTAAACCAGTTGCTGGAAGAGGCGATGCGAACTCCTACCATGGGAAATCTGCAGCTCTACAGCGTAGTGGTAACGCGCAGTGAAGAGGGAAAGAAGGCTTTGGCCCCTGCCCACTTCAACCAGCCGATGGTAACAGGCGCTCCTGTGGTACTCACCATCTGCGCCGACTACCGCCGCACCACCCTCTGGGCAGAAAACCGCAAGGGAACCCCGGGATACGACAACATTCTCTCGTTTATGAATGCGGCTACCGATGCCCTGCTCTTTACCCAGACATTCACCAATCTGGCAGAAGAGGCGGGTCTGGGCACCTGTTTCCTGGGCACCACGGTGTATATGCCGAAGATGATCATCGACACCCTGAAGTTGCCGAAACTCGTGATGCCGGTGTCTACCCTTACCATCGGATGGCCGGATGAACAGCCAGCCCAGAGCGACCGCCTGCCATTGAGAAGCATCATCCACAATGAGCATTTCGAGGATTATACCCCTGAAAAGATTGATGACTTCTATACCGAGAAGGAAGCATTGGAAGAGAATCAGGAGTTTGTACGCATCAACAACGTAGAAACATTAGCCCAGGTTTTCACCGATATCCGATATACCAAGAAGGATTGCGAGGCTATGAGCATCGGATTCCTCGATGCCCTCAAGCAGCAGGGATTTCTTTAGTACATAAAAAGCGCATCAGCAAGTTAATCTCGCTGATGCGCTTTTTATTTTACTTTTAATTTTACTTATTGAAACCGGTAATCTCTACGTAAGGAGCCTGACCTCTGCCATCCTCATCACGATAAGATACCTTGATAGTCTTGCACTCGTTCGGCATCAGACTGAAGTAGTTATCGCTATAGATAACAGGGAGGATCTGCTCCCCATCACCACCCTTCAGGTTCAGGCGAACCAAGAGGGCAGGTACATTGCCGGTATTGCGGATTTCTACCTCGCCAACCCACTCTTCGCCCTGCTGAACGAAACGCTTGCCGCTGACAGCAACATCTGCCTTTGGTAACTTAGAGAGTGCCTGGAGGTTATCCTCCTCCTTACCCATCACATAGAAGTTGTCAGAAACCACCTGGTTGTTCTGCTCAAGGGTCAACTTGATGTAGTAAACCTCCTCATCCGGTTCGCTTACGCTAACGGCATCAAGGGTCTGGTCTTCTGCCACATTCACTTCCTTGCTCTCCTCCTTGATCAACTTTCCGTACATATCAAAGACCTGAGCCTTGGCAACCAAGCCATTCTTGGCACCACCTGCGAAGTTGACCACCTCAGCAACCTTCTTCACAGGGTTGTACTGGATATGCAATGGTTCGCAAGCCTTCTTCACACCAAAGTATGCCGCAGTTGGCTCGAAGTAATAATCGTAGGTACACCATACCATGCTTGGCCAGCAGGCATGACTCATCCAGATGAGCAAACCAAGACGGTCCTGCTGAGAAGACTCGTACATCGCACGGTAGCCATCATAGTTGAGCCACTGTGCCCACTCGGTAAACTGCTCAGCACTCTGAGGCTTGCCATAACGTTTTTCCATGATGTTGTTGAAAGACTCACCACCCTGGGCGCCCTTCAATGTATAATCATGCTGTCCCCATGCATCGCTCTGTGGCCACAGATGCTCCGATTCCATCATTCTGCTCAGAGACTCGAAGGTAGGCACATTCGGCATACCACGCTCTGAATGCAGCTTATGACTCTGGTTAGCGAAGTAGAAAGACGGCGACTTCATCTGGTAAGGACCATGACCGCTGACACCAAGGTCGGCAGAGCTAGGAATATAACCCAACTGTGGATGAATATCCTTAACCTGCTCTCTCAGCACCTTGTCGATGGATGCAGGAGGGAAGCCCTCATTTCTACCGCAATAGATACCGATACAAGCATGGCTGCGGATGCGAGAGATGTAATCGGCAGAGTTCTCGAGGAACATCTTGTCGTCATCAGGATCCGGTCCGTCCCATGGATTAGCCAACCAGAAGTCCTGCCAGATCATGATACCATACTTATCGCATGCCTCATACAGTTCCTCATCACCAATCTGACCTACCCAGTCGCGAATCATATTGTAGTTCATCTCCTTATGGTAGCGAACGGCAGCATCATATTCACGTCCACGGTAGTTGAGGTTGGTCTCAGAGAATCCCCAGTTACCACCCAGTGGGTTCAATCTCTTGCCATTGATGTAGATCTTGGTCTGGGTATCCAGGTCGGCATAGCTCATCTGGCGGATACCCGCTTTATAGTTGACCTCAGAGATTACCTCTCCTGAAGCCTTGTCTGATACCTTGAAACCGGCATCATATAAATAAGGTGAACCATAGCCGTTAGGCCACCAGAGATTCATGCGCTGGTTCTT
>ERZ870052.301-NODE-301-length-19821-cov-5.110363_pt1 | contig 19821 bp, 18 predicted proteins | sample MGYA00520889_ERZ870052 | MGnify/ENA primary metagenome ERZ870052 (study PRJEB32232, sample SAMN07284988) | human gut metagenome | biome: human-associated habitat; material: feces | host: Homo sapiens | place: Tanzania | collected 2014-08-14 ...
CAAACGAGAGCAAACGCAGGAGCAGAGAACAGAAAAGGATAGCATGTATGAACTGTCCGCAAAAAATGACCGACTGATCTGGAGCAGCAGGAAGGACGTATCTTAAGACAGGGAAACCAGAATGACAAAGTAAAGATATTCCGGTATGTGACGGAGAATACCTTTGACGCATACATGTGGCAGATTTTGGAGAATAAGCAGAAGTTCATCAGTCAGATCATGACCAGTAAATCCCCGGTCAGGGCTTGTGAAGATGTGGATGATACGGCACTGTCCTATGCAGAGATCAAGGCACTTGCTACAGGCAATCCGTACATTAAGGAAAAAATGGATCTGGATGTGCAGGTAAGTAAGCTGAAACTCTTAAAGGCAAACCATACCAGTCAGATTTACCGTCTGGAATCCGATATTGCAAAGAATTTCCCGGTACAGATCAGTGCATTGAAAGAGCGGATTGCCGGGATGCAGATAGATTCCCAGGTAGTAAAAAGCGTGGATTTACAGGATAATGACACGTTTGCCATGACAGTAGGAAATGTCCTTTATGAAGATAAGAAAGAAGCAGGCGAGGCATTGATCGCTGCCTGTGCAGGGTTAAAAACCGTCAGCACCGGCGGAAAGGTCGGGGAATATCATGGGTTTACGTTATCTGCTTCCTACAATATGTTCTCCAATGCGTTTGAACTGACGGTCAAAGGAAAATGCTCTTATAAGCTGGAAATCGGAAAAGACCCGGTAGGAAATATGCAGCGTATCCATAACACGCTTTCTTCTATCGACAGGAAGCTGACGGAAAGTGAGCAGAAATTGGAAACCGTACAACAGCAGCTTGCTACTGCACAGGAAGAGGTAAAGAAACCATTCCCGAAAGAAGCAGAGCTGAATGAAAAGATGGAACGGTTATCCGAGTTAAATGCGTTGCTGAACATGGATGAAAAGGGCAATGAGACGATTATGGCAGATGAGGATATTGGCAGAGAAGGAAGCAGCACAGATAGCAGGGATGCTGTAGAAGAAAAAGAACTTCCGGAAACAGCAGACAGAATCCATAAGCCGTCTATTCTGGAACGCTTAAAGCAGGAGAAGGCACAGCAGAATACAGCGGAACCGACCGTTACACAGAAAGCTGCAAAGAAAAAACACGAACAGGAGTTATAAAAGATTTCCCGTCAGAGTTTTCTCTGGCGGGGACATAAAATGGAGGGTTTGTTTATGGCAAATAATATAGAAAAACAGTTAAAAGAAATATCGGAACGGCTGGAGCAGGGAGTAAAGGAAATCTTTACATCGGAGCGATATACCGAATATCTGAATACCATGTCAAAGTTCCACAATTACAGTTTTAATAACACGCTGCTGATCACCATGCAGAAACCGGAAGCAACACTGGTGGCAGGGTATCAGGCATGGCAGAAGAAATTTAACCGTCATGTAAAACGTGGAGAGAAAGGAATCCAGATCATCGCACCAGCACCGATTCGGGAGAAACAGGAGATTGAAAAGATCGACCCGGTAACAAAAGAGCCTGTGATCGGGGATGATGGACAGCCAGAAACAGAGATCGTGGAGATGGTGATACCGAGATTCCGTGTAACGACAGTGTTTGATGTCAGCCAGACAGAGGGAGAACCGATCGCAGAACTGGAGGTGCCGGAGCTTACCGGAAGTGTACAGTTTTATGATACGTTCATGCAGGCATTGCAGAATATTTCTCCTGTACCAATCCGCATGATGAATGTGGAAGGGGAAGCGAAAGGCTATTATCACCAGACAGAAAAATATATTGCGATAAAGGAAGATATGAGTAATGTCCAGACGATGAAAACCGGAGTTCATGAAGTGAGCCACGCATTGCTGCATGACCGGGAAGTAATGGATGCGGAAGGAGTCTTAAAAGACCAGACAACAAAGGAAGTGGAAGCAGAAAGTATTGCTTACATAGTCTGCAACCATTTTGGTCTGGATACTTCAGAATATTCGTTTACCTATATCGCCAGCTGGTGTGAGAGCAGGGATATGAAGGCATTGAAAGCATCAATGGATACCATCCGAAAAACATCGGCAGAGATCATCGGGAACATTGAGGAGCAGATGCATGAGCTGGAAAGGGAAAACACCATGCAATATGAAGAAAAAGAAGTATCCGCCACCAGACAGGAAAAATTGGAACAGGATAGTGCAGAAAAGATTGATGAAACACTGCTTCTTCATGGAGAAAGCGGTCGTTTTGCAATCTATCAGATGAATACTGGTGGAGAGCATACTTATCAGTTTATGGGGATTGAAGCGGCTCAAAAATTAGGCTATACCATTGATGGGAAAGACTACAGGATGGTGTATGTGGCTCCGTGGATACCAACGATCACATTAGATGATATTTTTGAGAGATTTAATATCAACCGCCCGAACGATTTTCATGGACATTCCTTATCGGTAAGCGATGTCATAGTTATAAACCGGATGGCGGAAACAAAGGCTTATTATGTGGATTCTTTCGGCTTTGAGGAACTTCCGGACTTTGTACAGCAGAGAATGGAGATACTGGAAAATAATCATACCAGAGCCTACCCGCCAGTCTATAAAGGAACACTTGCTCAGGCAATGGAAGAACGGGATGTAGATGCTTATCTGGATTCCAGAAAGTTAAATATTGATTGTAAGAAAGCAATCGAGGAAGCAATCGCATTAAATTTTGATGGGCTGCATTTAAAGGAAGATGCCGCAACGCAAGTGCTGGAACAGTTTGGAGAAGAACGTATGACGTTTGTTATGGCAAATACGCTTCGGGAACTTTCTTATGACGGCAGATTTTCCAGACAGAACAAAGACTGGGCAGAGCATATCGAAATCCCGGAAAATATCAATCAGGGAAAGAATCTGAATCAGGATTATGTGATAGAAAGCCACCCGGCGGTGTTAGATGGATTTATTGATATGGCAAGGGCAGAGATCCGTATGCAGAAGATTGAACAGGCATTGGATGAAGCGGAAGTCACCATTACAGCAGATACCAGAGGATTTGAAGCAGATGGACATGCGGGAACCTGGCATACAGTAGATGAAAGAGAGTATGCAGGGGAGAAGTTTTTCTTCATGGAACATGATGAGTATGGTTCAGATGTGGCAGGGATTATCGTATCGGAACATGGTCAGCTTGTAGCAGAAGATCTCTGGAATGGGTATGATGCAGGAGCATTGGAAGCTATTTCAGAATATCTGCAGGAGAAAGGGATTTCTGTAGAGGGACTTATGCCAGAACTAGAATCGGATGAACGGGCATATAAGATTGACGATAGGTATTTTGCAATCCAGAGAACAGAGGAAGGTTATGATTATACCTTTTATGCTTTGGATTACGATGAGATTGACGGTGGTGCTTATGACAATCCTGATATTTCTATGCGTCAGGCAATGGAAGATATTCTGGAAGATGAAGATATGTCCCTGGAAAATGCAGTTCCCGTTGATTATGAGGATTTGATGGCAGAAGTGGAAGAAGCAGGCGAACGGCAGATGCAGCTGGCACAGTTATTAAAGAATTGTCCGCCAAGTATTTTTGAGGATTATGACCGGGAAAGAGCAGTGGATACCTGTGAGGGAATTGCAATGCAGTTTACCAAGAGCAAAGGGTATCTGACCGTACAGGCAACGGAAGAAGGCTATTTTTATATTTTTTATGATTCTGACCTGCACGAAATCCATTCCAATGATTATGATGATCCCAAAGTATCTGTTCAGAAAGCTACTTATGAAATCTTAAAAAGTGAAAGAATGGATGATATGGAATGTATCAAAGTGGACTATAAAGAATTTGAGGCAATGACCATCCAACATTCCAAAGACTTACTGCAGGCAGGTGAACTTCGTGCGACTTCTGAGATTGGAAGAGATGAAGCAGCATTAAATGGTCTTAGCAGGGCAGAAGTGGAACGGGGTGTCTTGTATCACGCACAGGGTATTCTGGAAGAGATGGGACTGGAAAATGAAGTAGAGCTGCTTGCAGCAAGGGTGCATGGTTCCAGAAGCAGAGAGGAACTTTACAGAGATGATTCTGACCTTGATGTCGTGCTTTCTTATCGTGGCAATATCCAGGAGGATAGTTTCTTCAATGAATTAAATGCTCATGGTATAGCAATGGCAGGTATTAAGGTAGACATCAATCCTATCGCAGAAGAAAGAATCACTCTGGCAGAATATATGAAAGAGTCCGAAGCCTATCTTGATCAGCAGGAAATCGAAAAACTGGCGGTGGATTTAGATAATTTCAGCTATGAATATGACACTTACGAATATAAAGATACCGTTGAGAACAGGGAAGAACAGGTGGAGAAAATCACAGAGGACATTCTGAATAAGAAAACAGGGTGTTTAAAGGACTGGTTGGTTGAAGTATCGGAAGAATCTGATATAGACAGTGATGTGATAACTGCCCGGTCATTACTTTCCCGTCTGGAAAATGCAGAAACCCTTTCTATCTTTACCAGACAACCAGAACAGGAACAGCCAGAAGCTACGATTACTTTTTATGTAGCAGAGTGCATGGAGTTCCCGGTCATGGGGGAATACCATAATAATCTCACGCTGGAAGAAGCGATTAAAATCTATGAAAGTATTCCGGCAGAACGAATGCATGGAATCAAAGGGATTGGCTTTGATCTGCAGGACGGGGATGAGGATTATTCCGGGGAATACGGACTCATGAGTGGAGACAGGATAGACAGGGATCTGATTGATATGATCCCACATTATAAGGAAAGTCCATTGGTACAGAAAGCAATCAACGATATGGAAAAATATCTGAATGAGAAACATGGAAAAGTGCAGGAAGCAGAACAGACCGTGGAAGTAAAACAGGAAGTTTCAGAAACACCAGTCAAGAAAGAATCCGTATCAGTAGAACCGAACCGGGAACAAAACAAAGAGCCTGCAAAGGGTGAAAAAGGAGAACTGAAAAAATCTGTGCTGCAGTCGTTAAAAGAGTTCCAGGCAAGAGCAAAAGCACAGGAGCAGAAAGAAATGGCAACTGAAAAATCCAAAGCACATAAGAAGGGGGATGTAGAATTATGATGGATCTGACAATGAACTTTGATACAGACGAATGTTTAGTAACCGCAATGTTTGATAAAGGAAACAGAAATGACACAATGGAAGCAATCGACCATATCATTCCATTTCTAAAAGGGGATGCGGATATGATCGGGCTTGTCTGCAATACCCTAAGAAAGCTGTTATGCATGAGTGATGAAGGCTATCAGACTTTTCTTATAGACTTGGAAGATTATAAATCGGAACTGGAAGAGGGGGAATGAATTCAAACCAGAGTGCAGTATAGCAGGTGAAAGATGAGAAGCGAAGGAAAAAGTGTCAGCATTGAGAAGTGTTAACAGGTATATATTGGAAGAATTCAGCCAGGGGAACTCTGGCTGATATAAAAACACATCTGCAGAAATAGTGACTGAAGAAATTTTGAGTAGTGGAATTGGGAAGAAGTATTTAGATACTATAATAAAGAGATTAGCTGGCTTGTATACTAACAGAGAAGACATAGTAAACAGATTTGCGTTATTATCAGGGATTGTAGGGAGATTCCGAAGAGCTTTTGTTCAGATGATGAAACAATAGGATTGGTACAGGAAATATATGGAACAAAAGTTAATAAAGGGATTTGTTGCGTTTTCTGCTATAATAATCTGCCAGCAAAGAATGTGTTGTCTGAATATGTTTGTGATTATAAGAAACGAGCAGGGTTATTTCAAAGATCAGCAGATTTAGAGTAGTTCTTTTTTTCTGAGAGAAAATTAAAAATCGTTTTTGGTTCTTCTGGAGAGTGATTATAGCGTTTGGGAAACATCCGGAGAAACCATTACCTCAGAGTGTCGTAAAGTTCTTTATCAAAGAAGGCTTTGAGATGCCCTTTCTTTTTTATGCAAATCTTTTCTCTTGTCTACATATATAAACCTAAGAAAAAGCTTGACGTTTAAATATTACAAGTGTAATATTTAAGAAAATATGAAAAAAGGAGAAATAAAACTATATGAGAAAAAAGAAAAGAAAAAAACACACGAAGATTATCACAAAAATAGTTTTATTTAGCGGTATATTGATTGGTGGTGAAATCGGTATTGTAACAATAATGAATTGTAATGTTCCTGAAAAAAGACTAATGGAATATATGAAATATATTGAAAAAGGGGAATATGAGCAAATGTATGCCATGCTGGATCAGAAAAAAAGCAGCATGAACAGTAAGGAAGAATTTATAGAACGAAATTCTAAAATATATGAAGGCATTGAGATGTCTGATCTGTCCATAACCGATATTACAGTAAAAAGACAAGAAAACGGAAATGCGGCAGTTTCCTATACAACAAATATGCAGACTGCTGCAGGAAATGTAGAATTTACCAACGATGCGGTATTTTCACATGATTGGACAGGATATCATTTAATCTGGCAGGATCAGTTGATTTTTCCAGAGTTATCTGCAACGGATAAAGTTCAGGTAACGTCAGAAGAGGCAAAGAGAGGAGATATTTTAGACAGAAATGGTCGTCAGTTGGCTGGAGAGGGAACTGCATCTTCGGTAGGAATTGTTCCGGGCAGGATGGAGAACAGAGAAGATACAATAAAAAAACTGGCAGAGTATCTTGGAATTGGAGCAGACGAAATTGAGGATAAGTTAAAAGCCGATTGGGTAAAAGCAGATTCTTTTGTACCAGTAGCAACAATTCCTAAAATACAAGAGGTCGATCTTCTGACAGTGAATCCGGATGAAACTGTTCTGGAAGAAAAAGAAAAGCAGGACACATTATTGAAGATTCCAGGTATTATGTTATCTGATGTAAAAGTACGAACTTATTATCTAAAAGAAGCTGCCTCTCATCTGGTAGGGTATGTACAGGCGGTTACAGCCGAGGATTTGCAGGAACATAAAGGGGAAGGGTATCGTACAAACAGTGTGATTGGAAAGACGGGACTGGAAACGCTTTATGAAAAAGAACTAAAAGGGACAGATGGGTGTGAGATCTGTATTGTAGATGCAAATGGAAATAAAAAAAGTGTTATTGCATATGAGCCTAAAAAAGATGGAGAAGATATCCATACTACGATTGATGGCGATCTTCAAAGTACTCTTTATGAACAATTTAAAGAAGACAGAGGATGTTCTGTAGCCTTGAATCCTTATACAGGGGAAGTACTGGCGTTGGTAAGTACGCCATCTTATGATAATAATGATTTTGTACGTGGAATGGACAACAGCCAGTGGAGTGCATTAAATGAAAATGAAGACAGGCCTTTATACAACCGCTTTCGCCAGACATGGTGTCCAGGCTCAACTTTTAAACCTGTAATTGCTGCAATTGGATTAAAAGTGGGGGCATTTACTGCAAATGACGATTTTGGAAATGAGGGTCTGGCGTGGCAGAAAGATTCCTCGTGGGGAGATTATACAGTGACTACACTTCATGATTATGAACCTGTGATCTTGAAAAATGCGCTTATTTATTCAGATAATATTTATTTTGCAAAAGCAGCATTAAAAATTGGTGCGGATCAACTGATGCAGTCTCTAAATCAAATAGGATTTAATCAGGAACTTCCATTTGATATTAAAATGTCAGAGTCCCAATATTCTAATACGGACAAGATAGAAACAGAAATCCAGCTTGCTGACAGTGGGTATGGACAGGGACAGATTCTGGTAAATCCTTTGCATCTTGCAAGCATTTATACGGCTTTTCTAAATGATGGAAATATGATAAAGCCATATCTTCATGCGGATGGTGGAAGCACTTCCGGTGAAATCTGGATAAAAGATGCTTTTTCACCACAAATTGTTTCGGAGGTTATGGAGGGGTTAGAGGGTGTAGTGAATAACCCGGAAGGAACTGGTTATGGAGCATGCCGGGAAGACATTAGATTAGCAGGAAAAACCGGAACAGCGGAACTGAAAGCTACAAAAGAAGATACATCTGGAACAGAAATTGGCTGGTTTACAGTTTTTACTACAGATAGAGATACAAAGAATCCTATTTTGCTCATCAGTATGGTAGAGAATGTGAAAGATATTGGAGGAAGCGGTTATGTGGTGGAAAAGGATAAGGCGATACTGGATGAATATCTTGGTAATGAATAATTTTTACCTTTAAATATTACAAATGTAAGAGGAAAATGATATGAAAAAAATTTGGAAAATATTTGTGGGAGTTATTTTTCTTGCTGTCTGTAGTGGATGTGGCATAAAGAAAGAGCAGAAAAAGACAATTGAAGATACGAAAGAAAAAATTTACAGAGAGTGTGAAATGCTAGCAGAAGGCTATCGGAGCATATATGAGAATGCTGTGAAAGAAAATGCACTATATGAGCTGAGTACAATACAAAAAAGTATGGATTATTTTGGAAAATATGGATATGCAGTAATTGATTCCTACAATCAGCTGGATATGGTTCAAAGTATTAAAGTAGATGATTTTTTGAAAAAAGCAGAAAAAGAGAAGAATGGAAAAACTACTATATTTCAAGTTATAGCAGGGGATCATTTTATCCGGTATGATCTGAAAACCAAACAGGGGAAAATAGACGTTGAAGTAAGCTCTTTTAAATGGAAAGAGGACACTTGGCAGGAAACATATTATCATGAGTTTAGAGCTAATTCATGGAAATATACAGAAAACGGGTATTTCTTTATGGAAGAATATCATCCGGCTGGATATGATGGACCGTCTGGATATCGGGCCTTTCGGGTAGTGCCGTTAAATAAAAAATGCAGGGAGCTGAATCGAAAATATATACTTCCTTTTGGATATACACTTAATAAATTGTTTACTTCTAATTGGAGTGAAAAAAATTATGATGGAATAAATTTTTATGATGTTTTTGACCGTTTACTTTCAATGGAAGAAAAAACTGATGAATTTAAGGAAGGAAAGACTTATGAAATCCCAAAAGAATCATTTGAAGCGATATTTCAAAAATATTTTAATATAAGCGCAGAGATACTGCAGACAGGAACGGTATTTCACACGGAAACACAGACATATCGGTATCGAACCAGAGGAATCGTATATGATTTTGCTCCCACACCATATATTCCATATCCGGAAGTTGTTTCCTACATAGAAAATCAAGATGGAACAATAACACTGGAAGTAAATGCGGTATGGCCACAAAAAGAATTAGATCAGGCGTTTCGTCATAGCGTAACCATTCGGCTGTTAGATAAAGATAGATTTCAATATGTATCCAATTATGTATCAAGGTCAGAAATAGAGGTTACCTGGTATACGGAAAGATTATCAGACGAAAAGTGGGAGGAATGTTATGGAGATAATTGATATGAGTACAAAAAGAAAACTGAAAAAGATGGTGAGTGTTTTATTTATTTTGGGATGCTTTTTCATAGGAAATACAAAATGTAAAGGGGCTGATTTAGAATATATTTCACAGGAAACTGCGAATTATGCTGTACAAGAAAGAGGATATGATTTGCCAGTAGATGAAGTCGTGAAAGAAGAAGCTATTGAAGATTGTAAGAATGTTATGAATCAGATGAAAGCCATTTATCAAAAGGCGGATAAAGGAACTTCATCGAATATAGTAGTTTCTGAGACTGTAATGGAAGAAATGCAGGAAGTATTAAAGGAAAAAAATGTCCCTGTTATTACATCAGCGCCGTATTCAAATATGGCTAATTATTCTAAAATGGAAGAATTTCTTTTCAAGGCAGAACAAGACCTGCAAGGAGATATCGTCTTATATAGGATTAACAGGGATGGTGGGATAGAAAGACTCAAATTCAATTATGATGGAACAGATATGTATTTGCTGACTGCGAAAGCTGCTTGGGGTATGAACGACAATCCATCTATTGTATATGTTTCGTATACAAGGATAGAAGAATGGAAATATACAGAAAAAGGCTGGTTTGGTTATACGCTATGTGTTCCAAAGTATCCGGAAGTATCAGAAGCGGTTGATGGCAGTTCTATGATAAGAATTAAGCCTTTAAGTGATGAATGCCGGGAAGTTTCAAAGAAGTGTGTGTATTTGTTTGGATATCAGGGAAATAATCTTCTATGTTCTGATTGGGATAGATCTGATATGGAAGGGTTAGATTACAATGGTTTATATGAATATTTATATCGAATGAAATATGGGGAGAGATATGAGTTTTCAGGTAACACATGTGGAATTCCAGCAGAAGAGTTTGAAAATCTGATAATGGAGTTTTTGCCGGTAACAGCAGATCAAATTAAAAGATGGGCAGTATTTGATTCGGAACACCAGAGTTATGCTTGGGAACCGTTGGTAGGGGGATCAAATTTTACACCTACTAATTTTACAAAATCATTACCGGAGGTTGTTGAAATAAAAGAAGATGAAGATGGGTGCATGACTTTGGTAATCAATGCAGTATGTGATCGATTTATATGTGACGATGCTGTTATTACAAGTGAACTGACTGTTAAATTTAATGAAGATAGCACTTTTAAGTATATGGGAAATAAAATACTGAATAATGGGATGAAAAAAATACCAGAATATCAATATAGAATAAAAAGAAAGAACTGATAGCAGTACCAGTTCTTTCCAGTTGCTTAATTCCATATGTGCAGTTTTTTTAAAATAGCAGAAGTAATTTCCAATGCTTTTTTGCCAGTTGCGTTAGAATCACTTTGGATATTGGTTGCAAAATAATAGATATTATCGGAGGTTTCTATATATCCAATAAACCAGCCATTGATATCTTGCCCGTCAATGCAGCCTGTTCCGGTTTTTCCATAAAAGGTGCCATCGGAGGTACCGACAATTTTGATAGCATTTTTAACAGAGAGCACGTTTTGAGAATGCAGATGAAATCCATTTGTATTAAATTTTTTTAACAATTCTACCTGCTCGATGGGAGAGATTTTTAAGGAAAAATCTGACCAGTATAACTTCAAATTTGAACTGGTTGTCTGGTTTCCATATTCTATTTCATTTAAAAATTCCTGTATTTTATTCAGTCCAAGCTGTGAATCCATTGTCTGGAAATACCAGTTAACGGAGTTTTGCATAGCGGAGTTCAGGTCCTGGTCATTTTCCCAGGCAGAATAGGAAAAATGTTCGCCATTCCATGCCATGGAAGAGTGTTCTGGTGTGATGATTCCGGATTCTAACCCTAATAATGCATCGTATATTTTGTAGGTAGAATCTGGTGGAATACGTTTGTTGGCTTCTTCAAGATTATATATTTTCCAGGAATCCAAATGATTGTCATACAAAACAAATGATCCATCATATGATCCAAAGATCGCTGATACATCTAGCAGAGAGATATTTTTGTCTGTATCATGAAAATGATATACGTCTTGCGTAGAGGCACCGATGGATAAAATGGGTGTACATCCAATAAAAACAGCACTAATGACCAGATAAATTATCAATGCTCTCATTTTTTGATAAAGAGTTTCTTTCCTAAAAATAGCGATGTTGAGAATACGTCGTTTCATCTGCCTGAAATTTCCAGACATTCCAACTGCTAGTGGAGAGGAAAACGAGGACAGTTTCTCTGCAAAATTAATCAGTGTCATTCCATAAGCCTGGTATTCGTCAGTAGAAATCATCTGCAATACAGCAGAATCACAGGCTAGTTCACGGTCACAGTGAATTTCTTTTAAAGCATACCAAATAAAAGGGTTAAACCAGTAGAGAATATTGCTTATGACCATGAGGAAGCCAATTAATGTATCTTTGTGGCGGTAATGCTGTAATTCGTGTAGCAGCATAAAACGCATATCATCAGGATTCAGTTCAGAAATTAAATGGATTGGAATGTAAATCCTGGGATGTATTATTCCGATCAAAACTGGTGATTTTAAAAATGCAGTACTGTAGACTGGTACTTGGTGAGAGATTTTTAGTTCCTTTAAACAATCGTAATAAATAGTTTTTACCTGCTGATTTTGAAGCGGGAGAGCAGATCTTTTTATGGAACGTACATAGTTTAATGAATGAAGGGTGAGAACTGACATAATCATAACACCCATTATCCATATTAGAAAGAGTATGGTATTCAAGCCTCCAGAAAATCGACTACTGATGGAAACTGAAAAATCATTCACCTGGTTTAATAAATTATTTTGTGTATTACTGGTAAGTTTGGATAGCGTATCGGTACCAGAGTTAAGTCCTGAGTCAGTATGAAAAAAATGTAACCATGAAAAAAGTTGTGAGCCATGGATCTGTACAGGGAAAAATGGCACAGCAAGTAATAAAAATAAAAGAAACCAGAGATGGTACTGTGTAGCTGCGGATAAATATTTTTTCAGAAGCTTTTTTGTTCCGATTATTACAAGTGTAAAAATACATATCAAGATATTACTGATTAAAAAGTGGATGCTCCAGTCGCTCATTTAAACCCCCTATTTCTGATGTTTTGCTAATAGATAGCGTAAGTTATCAATTTCTGTTGAAGAGAGCTTATCGTCTTCAAGGTAAGAAGCCAGCATAGAAGAAAGATTTCCATTATAATATTGCTTTAAAAAAGAATTGCTTTCCTGTCGTATATATTCATCTTCTTGGACTAATGGAGTATAGACAAATATCCGGCTTTGTTTTTCGTAGGAAAGAGCTTTTTTGGAAACAAGTCTCTTAATAAGAGTTTGGATTGTTTTTGGACTCCAACTAGTAGTTTGAGTAAGTTTTTCTGTAATCTCATTTGTATTGATGGGAGCATATTTCCATACAATTTTCATAACTTCAAATTCGGCTTCTGAAATTTGGGGTAGTGACATAATAAAATCCTCCTGCTAAATCCTACATATGTAATAAATATATTATATTACTTGTAGAAGAAAAAAGTCAAATGGCAGATGATATATAGAATATAAAATTAATAATGTAGAGGCAATAAACGTGAAAAAGATAGAAATTATTGAGAGGATCACAGATGCTAATGGAAGCATAAGTGAAAATATATTGACTAGCTGGGAACATAAAAACCAATTGATACCGAAAATTATAAGGTTTGAAGAATTAAAAATATATCTGCAGGAACGAATTGTTAAAAAGAATGATAGTGATGTTCATCTTTCAAAATATGAATATGATATTTTACTTCTTTTGGCAAAAAGTCCAGGGAGAATATTTGGAAAAGAAATGGTTTATGATCTGGTATGGAATGAACCTTATTCCGGTGATTATAATGTGGTTATGCGACATATCTGCAACATTAGAGAAAAGATAGAGGATGATCCGGGCCAACCAATGTATATACAAACGGTGAGAGGTGTAGGATATCGGTTTAACGGGAATTTAGGCAGCGAGTGAAATCGCTGCCTATTATGATTTTATGCTTTATAAAGAAGGAAGTTTATTATGAGAAGATTTTTGGATTTCGGGGACATCTTGTTTTAGATACTTGGATAAGTTTTGACGTATCAATTCTAGCTCTTTTATTTCTTGCTTAAAGGAAATGTATTGAGTATTTAGTGATTTCTTTTTGGAAATAAGAACTGAAATTTGCTCTTGCAACTTATTGGTATTAAGATGTTTCAGGTCTATACCATTTTCCTGTAAAATGTGTTCAGCTCCAGCGAAAAGAATAATTTGAGATTCATATTTACGGAAATAACGATCTGGATCTCTGGAACTTTTATAATGGTCGTCGTAAATTTTATTTTTCTGATATTGTTCAGCGTATTTTAGCATTTCGCGAAGATGACGGATTTGTGATTCGAGAGAAACAACAGTGGTATTTACTTCTTTTTGCTGCATATGCAACAAGGTTATACGGTCTTCAAGTTCTGAAAAATTATGTAGATTATGCGTAAGCATCTGGTTATATGTAGCAGAGACAATCTTTAAATTTTCCTTATTTGCCCATTTCTGAAGTCCAATGTTTCCTGCTATATTGGAAGTGTTGGTATCTATTAATTTCTTACGAACAGAAGGAACGGTAGTTCTATGGAGCTTATTCTCAATGCGTTCTTTGATACGTTCTTTAGTAAAATTTTTTCCTAAAGATTTAGCACTTCCACGCACTGGATGGGACATATCGGGAGAACGAAAGGTAATGTATTTTCTGCTGTTTTCGCCAAATTCTGCGTTTTTTATTTCATATCCTTTAGCTTCCATAAATGCAAGAAATTCTGAGTAAGTGGAAACGATTCGGATTGTCTGGTTGATATCTTTTCGCAGCTGCGCTTTTTTACTGGATTCAGATTTATTTGCAGCCCATTCATTGTATTTCATTCCCTTTTTACCATTTGGCATAATTGTGGACAGGTTATGTTCCTGGCATAAAGTGTCACTGAGATTTCGTATTTTCCAGTAACTCTTTTTGCAGTCATGGTAATGAGAAAAAGTGATATTATCTGCAGAACAGAAAATCAAATGGTTATGTACATGACCTTTATCAGTGTGTGTTGTCAGAACATAGGAGTATTTTCCATCCAGTAAGCGATCCGCAAGTTCTTTGCCGATTTGATGAGCTTCTTTATAAGAAACTTCATCAGGGGAAAATGCCTGAATCAGATGAAATGCTTTATTTGCATTGTACGGATCTCTGCGGTCATGTGTGTGATCCAAAGTGTATTTAAAGTCAAGAGCTGCTGTTTCGGGAGAGCAGGCAAAGGAAGAAATATATAGTTTCTGGTCTGTTTTATCTGGATTGCAGATGTACTCTATTGCTTTATCAACGGTTGTTTTGATACCATGGATTTTTGTAATTGCCATATTTTTTCCATTAACTCCTTTATATCGTCAAGATCCTTTTTGTAAACTGTATTGGTGCTGTTTATACGACGGGTGATCTGATTCAAATTACTGCTGATATTGCCCAGCAGGGTATTCATTTTTCGAATATGAGAGTAGTCTACTTCATATACAAATCCATATAAAATCATTTTCCGCAGAAAGGCAGATTTGCTTTTCATCCTGGAAAGACGATATTTTTCTTCTAAAATATATTGTTCATCATCGTTCAAATAAAATTGTACGGGATGAATTCTGGTACGTTTGCTCATTGAAATCCTCCAATCTGGTTTTTTCTATAAAAAAGAGTACAAAAAAACTGTCTAACCAGTTCGGCTATGACAGTTATGCTACTTGGCTGTATGCTGTTTTGGACAGATGTATCTGCAGTTTATTTTAACAGGAGTAGGCGGAAGCGTCAAATTAAGAAATTATAAAATATGAGAGGGCCAGGGATACTCCCTGATACATTTTGGCAAAATAAACCGAAAGGGAAATTTGGCAAAATGAGCCAGATGTCATGACACTGGCAGTGCTTGCTTCTTTTGGGGTGTAGCCTGCAAAGCAGGCTATGCAAAAGCTATAAAACATAAATAGAAACATAAATAGAACTGTGAGAAGTGGTTGAGAATATAATCCTGATAGCGTATAATCAGAGCAAGAAATCGTAAGTGAGGGATAAATTTGAAACGTGAAGAAATTTTTCAATATGTGAAAGAGCAATATGGAACTGAACCGGAATATTTATGGAAAAAAGATCCTGATTCTGCGGTGCTTCGACATAAAAATGGAAAATGGTATGCTATAATTATGGCAGTGGAAAAGAAAACACTGGGATTAGAAGAAGATGGAAAAATTAATATCCTGGATGTAAAATGTGACCCTGATCTGGTTGGGATGTTAATTCAAACGTATGGATTTTTACCGGGGTATCATATGAATAAGCGGCACTGGATTACGATTCTTCTGGATGATTCTGTTAGTGAAGCTAAGACACTGGATTTTCTGGATATGAGTTATGATTTAATTGACGGTGGGAGGTAATTAAAAAGGAAGCCTTTCAGAACGAATCTCTGATCGGCTCCCGTGTATTTATTCTGGATATGTATAAGTGGATCTTTGCAACAGGATATTTTCCCAGTCTCGTTCATGACGCAGCACCCGGAGAATATGAATCTCTTTTGTTTGTTCCATTATAATATAAAAAATAATAGATGGCGGAAAAGATTTTTTATGTATGGAATATCCTCTGTACAGAATTTGAGTTCGGGGAAAGGCAGTACTGAACTGACTCAAATTCTGCATTTGTTCTTTCAGATCAGATTGAAAACGGTCAGCACGTTGCTGGCCGAATTCTTCTTCAATATAATCTGCAATGTCTGTGACATCGTAAATTGCTTCCCAGGTTAAAATAATTCTATATTCTTGCATTTCTTCGTGCATCCCTTAATTCTGTGATTTTGCGAAAAGCATCTTCCAGTGGCAATTCACGACCAGCTTCCATATCATCAATTCCCCGGTCTAACATGCGGAGAAGATGATTGTTTTCCTGGTTTTTATCGGTTGTAGGGATTTTTTTTGTTAATTCCATGAAATCACTCCAATCATACGGTTTATAAATAGTGTATGTTGTTCAGAAGTATCTATCCATAGTTTAGCATAGAATGGGCGGCAATACAATTGAATTATTTTGCAGGAGCGTCCGTCAGACCAAGAAGATATTCGCAGGAAACATTAAATACTTCGGCCAGTGCGACAACTTCGTAGTCGGGAACGAAACGTGTGCCTTGTTCAATTCGCAGGATTGCCAGATCATTAAAATCATATCCTGCAAGTTGTAATTTGGCAGCGAGTGTTTTCTGAGTAAGATTATGAGCCTTTCGTAATTCTTTTACCCGTTGTCCTATTCTGTTTCCCTGTGTGTTAGGATAGTTGTCAGTGAAAGACAATTACTTTTGTGGTAGTATATAGCTATCACAGGAAGGGAGCTTTTCACTATGAACTATAGTCCAGAATTAAAAGATGCACTCCTCAGGAGGATGCTTCCACCAAACAATGAATCCATTACCAAGATATCCAGAGAAGAAGGAATCTCTGAACAGACACTTCGTAACTGGCGGGATAAAGCCAGAAAGGAAGGCTATGCTGCTCCTGGTACGGATGCTGTTCCTGATGACTGGAGTACACAGGATAAATTTTTAGTTGTTGTTGAAACAGCAAGTATGAATGAGACGGAACTTGCCGAGTATGCCCGTAAAAAAGGTCTTTATGTCGAGCAGATTAAAGCCTGGAAAGATGCCTGCATGAATGCAAATGGTGGTATCGCTAAAGAAGCTTCCCGGCTTAATCGAGAACTCAAAGATTCTGAGAAAGAACGCAGAAAACTTGAAAAAGAATTACAGCGCAAGGAAAAGGCTCTTGCAGAAGCAGCTGCCTTACTTGTACTGTCAAAAAAAGCAAATGCGATCTGGGGGGATTCAGAGGACGAATGATCAGCGCCTCAGATCGCGAAAATGCTGTACTGCTGATTGATGAAGCCATTAAATCAGGGGCGTCCTGTAAAAAGGCATGTGAACGTCTCGGAATCACAGAAAGGACTTTCTACCGCTGGAAAAAACGAAAAGCGGATACCGATTCCTATGAAGATGGACGTCTCCGCGCAGATCATTCAAACCCTGCTAATAAGATACCAGCAGAGATACGCCGTGAGATCATAAACATCTGTAACAGACCAGAATATGCCAGCATGGCACCCTGTGAAATCGTTCCGGCATTAGCCGATGAAGGTATCTATATCGCCTCTGAATCAACTTTCTATCGTATATTACGGGAAGAAAAAATGCTGAATCACCGTGGTCGTAGTGAAGCACCTAAGCATAACCGTCCATCTACATACAGTGCAACAGCTCCAAACCAGGTATACATGTGGGATATCACATATCTGAATGGACCACATAAGGGTATGTTTTACTATCTGTACCTTTTCTCAGATCTTTACGATCGGAGTATCGTTGGCTGGGAAGTCTACGAAGAAGAAAGTGCCGACTATGCCAGCAGTTTGATAAAAAGGATCTGTTTAAAACAAGGTCGGCTTACTACAGAGCCATTAGTCTTACACTCTGATAATGGCTCACCCATGAAAGGCGCTACCATGTTGGCGACCCTGTATCAGCTTGGTATAACTCCTTCAAACAGCAGACCGCGTGTAAGCAATGATAACCCCTATGCCGAAAGTCTTTTCAAAACGTTGAAATACCGTCCTAATTATCAGCCCAAAGGATTTGAAACATTGGAAGAGGCTCGGGAATGGGTCAGCCTGTTTGTAAAGTGGTACAACCACGATCATCATCACAGTGGTCTAAACTTTCTTACTCCATATCAGCGCCGCAGCGGATTGTCCGACAAGATACTGTCTAAACGTAAAGAAGTTTACGAAGCTGCTAAAGCAGAGCATCCGGAACGCTGGAATGGACGTGCAACCCGTGACTGGAGTCTTCCGGATACTGTATATCTGAACCCAGATAAGGTACACGAACAATCCGAAGAAGCTGATGAGCAGATGGCTGTTTCATAAAAATCTATTCATTCAAAATGATGGTAATCAGGCCGGATTCTGTGCCTGACGTGATTGCCAATAACTGTGGATAATTTATTGATACTCACGTCAGGTACAGAACAATATCTGATAACCTGGAAGAACAAAAAATATATATTTTTACTGACAACTACCTTGACAATCAGCGTCTGACCGCACCTTCCATGCAAATAGATCCAGCGGATTGTTCACTACACATCACCTCTACATCATTGTAGGGTGTGCTTCCGCTCATATAAATAACCATACAACTCATGTAAAGTGAGCTATAACTCATATTTTGGAGTAAAGGGGGATATGGATGAGAGCGCCAACACAAAGGAGGTCAAAATAAGGCGGGGTTTACCGTTTGTACGGCGGACGCCCATGCCACTACGAGAAATATTCCAATAACGCAGCAGCGAGCCATGCTCATGAAAGTGAGTTATGGCTCGTTTTTTATATACTGTGGCTCATATCTCACAAAACCCGTTTCTTTGAGCGCCTGGGCGTGGGCTGCCGCTCCCCGCCCCGTTTCGTTCCGGCCTGTCAACCCGAACGAAACGAAAGGAGCCAAGTATGAGCGGCAAAAAATTTTTTCAGATAGATCCCGAAAACCGGCCAAACCAGACCACTCGTGAACGAGTAGTGAGCGAAAGGGGAAGAAAAGAACTGCCTCCCGGCACGAAGGGAGGTGAGAACTTGAAACCAAATCGCTACTACGAACACAAGCAGCACGCCTTTGACAGCTACTGCAAAAAGGTGTTGAAATGCGAGGCATGTAACGGCTATCGGCAGATCAGCCGTCATCAAAAACGTTTTGCATCTTTGGAAGAACTGTCCGAGGCAGACGTGGCCCAGCTTGCAGTTTACGATCGTTACTCATGGGAGTATACGGCTTTTCCCGTGGGAAATGCTGTTGTGCTAATCGAGAACGACCGATTGGCCACAGCACTTCTACGGCTGTCACCAAAAGACCGGGAAATTTTTATGATGCACTGGTTTCTATGGATGACAGACGAACAGATAGCAAAGTGCATGGGCATGGCCAGAAGAACGGTCAATACTCGCAGGTATAAAGCCTATCGGCTGCTGAAAAAGCTGATGGGAGGTGAAGCGGATGGCTAAATCTGCGCACACACGGGCATCGCTGCTTCCTTACCCGATAATCGCTGCTGCTGTTGCAGGAGACGCCGAAGCAGTGAGCCGGGTAGTCCAGCATTATTCCAGCTACATTGCCGCACTGTCAACTCGGACGAGCTATGGCTCTGACGGCTATCCTCGTCTGCAAGTTGATGAAGAACTGCGCAATCGTCTGGAAGCAAAACTGATAATTGCTATCCTTGATTTTGACTTGACCTGATTCAACGTAGGCATCGTGTGCTGTTCCCCTTTCCATACGATGCCTTTTCTAGTTCTTTGACAAAGAAAGCTCGCAGGACAATGGCGGTGCATCATAGGGCAAACGGATACGTTGCTGTCTGTATCGAGCCGGACGGCGGGTGCGCCAC
>ERZ870052.304-NODE-304-length-19773-cov-6.991318_pt1 | contig 19773 bp, 17 predicted proteins | sample MGYA00520889_ERZ870052 | MGnify/ENA primary metagenome ERZ870052 (study PRJEB32232, sample SAMN07284988) | human gut metagenome | biome: human-associated habitat; material: feces | host: Homo sapiens | place: Tanzania | collected 2014-08-14 ...
CTCTGCTAGACGATGAATGTTGCATCTCTCATAAACAACAGTGCTCCGCTGCCTAGGCAAATGGCATCTATCCTACGCTCTCACAAGGAGATTTCGTTTAGATGCTGTCAGCCGAGACAGCGGAGCACTCTATTTATAGAATAAGGAGAAACTTTGTTCATCCAGTAGGACCAAAACCGGCACGCCAGTGGCTCCCCTATCAGGGGAGCTGTCGCGCCGAAGGCGTGACTGAGAGGTTCGTCTCGCAACAGCGCTTTTGGAAAGAGCGGTCAGCCAAAGCGAGTCTAAGAGAAGGTTCACTCTTCCATCTGCTTTGCCAAAAATGCAGCGGCCACGGCCACCGCCTTCTGCTGCGCGGCATCGGGGACGGCTTCGCGGTCCTCGGTCAGTAAACCCACCGCGCCGGTCACATCACCGGCCGCGATGATGGGGCAGACGCAGAGCAGCGCCCGCGGTGCACCCTCGCAGGGCAGCAGCGCTTTTTCGGGGCTGCCCTCGCTGGCATAGGGGCGGCGGGCTTCCATCAGCTTCTCCATCGGCTGACTGACGCTGCGGTCGATCAGGTCCCGCCGCCCTGTGCCCGAAGCGGTCAGGATGCGGTCGCGGTCGCAGACAAAGGCCGTCAGTGCAAAGCTTTTGCTCAGGATATCCACATACTGGGTGGTCACCCCGCTCAGCTCTCCCACCGGCGAATACTTCTTGAAGATGACCTCGCCTTCGCCGGTCGTAAAAATTTCCAGCGGGTCCCCGCGGCGGATGCGCTGGGTGCGGCGGATCTCCTTGGGGATGACGACCCGGCCCAGTTCATCGATGCGGCGGACGATTCCAGTTGCTTTCATAACAGCGCTTCCTTTCCATGTTCAGCTTTTTCCATCGTTCCCAGATTTCGTATCGTGTGGTTATTTTGTGGGAATTGCAGCCGTTTTATTCCTGCGCTGTCATTTTCGACGGATCTCGGCATCTCCGCATGAAAAACAAGGTTCCTTCTGCGGCGTCCCCTCTCCTGCAAAAAAATTTTCTTTTTTGGGGCTTTCTGTCGTTTCAGGGGCCGTTTTCGTCTGGAATCTCCCGAATGCTTATGCTATCATTTTCCTCAGCAAAGAAATTTCAGGAGGATTACGCCATCTGGCTCTATCAGCTGATGGCTTCCATCTTCAAGAACCAGCCCGCTGCCCGAGATCGAGCAGTACATGGACAGCCTGTTCCAGCGGAACACCCGCAAGACGCTGCAGCTCATTCAGGAATTTCAGGAACGGGGCATCCCGCTCGATGGGCGCGCGCAGGGCTTTTTCTACGGCCGACCCGAACCGGCGGAAAATTTCCTGAAACCGCTTTGAATGGATCGTTTCTCCGGGAGCGCCTTACACACGGCCGCTCCCGGTTTTTTCTTTGTCCTGATACATCCGGTGGTCGGCCAGAATGCGGATGGTCCGGACATCGGCGCTGTCTGCCGGATAGACGGCAAAGCCGCAGCTGGTCCCGACCTCGATGGTCTTTTGGTCCAGCACATAGGGCTGCCGGATGACGGATTTGATCTTTTCCACCTGTTCTTCACACCAGGCATCGTCCAGTGTCCCGTTGACGATGAGCGCAAACTCGTCGCCGCCGATGCGGAATGCAAGGTCTGTGCTCCGGATGCAGCCCCGCAGACGGTCCGCCACGGCTTTCAAAAGCTGGTCGCCCATATCGTGGCCGTAGGTGTCGTTGACCGGCTTGAACTTGTCCAAATCGAGATAAAACAGCGCAAACGGCTGTTCTTTTTCCTCTTTTTCCTTCAGGGTCCGATTGAAGCAGCGCTCGTTGAACAGCCCGGTCAGGCCGTCGGTGTTAGCCAAGCCCTCCATCTTCCGGCGCTCCGATTCCTCGGCGCGGAGAGCAGTTTCTTTTTCGGCCACTTCCTGCTGGGCGTTCAGCTTGATGAACCGCGCCAGCGTGAAGGTGATGGTCCCCAGCATCACGAACAGCAGCAAAATGGTCGCCGTCTGGATCTTCTGCATTCCGCTGTCCACGACGCTCCGGTCCACGATGCCCACGATGCTCAGGCCCTGAAATCCGACCGAGCGGTAGACCAGATAATAGCTCTTGGCCCCGTAGTAATATTCTGCGCTTCCGCTGACGCCCTCCTGCACATGCTCCCGCACGTCTGCAAAGCGCCGCTGGTCCACCCGCGCGTTCTCTTCCAGAAAATCGAACAGGTTCGTCATCCGCGTTTCGATCTCGCTCTTCGGCTCTTCCGACAGCAGGACCCGACCACCCGAATACACGATATAGCAGTCGCTCTGGCCGTTGTAGGCGTGGCCGCCGATCATCTCTTCCAGCGTCTCGTTGTCGTAGCTGACCGCGATGCAGGTATAGGTATCGCCATTGACATCGACCGGCGAGATGGGCACAGCGAACACGACCCGGCGCTCGCCGTTCTTCATCGTGTAGCTGCCCACGCTGGGTTCCCCGGTGGCGTACATTTCTTCGAATGCACCCCAGATATGCTTTGCCGTGTCGCGCTTTCCGCTGGCGTTCAGATAGACGCAGTCCTCGTTGAACAGATATAGACCGCTGTACTGCCAGGTGTCCTTTTCTTCGTTGAATATCTGCAGATTTTTGTACCGCTCCGCCGAAGTTTCATCCCGTTCCAGCGTCTTGCCCCATTCGCCCAGAACGTTCCAGTTCCGCTGGGCGAACATCGTGAACGTCTTGTCCACCTGCTCATAGGTCTCCAGCAGGTTCTGGGTGCTCTCATCATAGAACTGGCGCTGAACATAGATCAGGTATCCAGCCAGACTGATGACCAAAACGGCCGCCAGCAGGATGCTCCACACGGTCCGTTCCTTTGATCGCTGCATTTTAGCCGCCCTCTTTAACGTTCATCCGTTCATTTTTTCCACCCCCCGAAATTTTCGGGAGATCGGCAAAATTTCTTTGCTTAACATCTAAAAATCTACCAAATCCGACGATTTCTGTCAATGGCTTTTCGCGTTTTTTCGCTGGAAATGCTGTTCGTTTTTGGCAATTTATGCTATACTGAACGTGATTTTCTTCCGTCTTTTCCAGAAAGGAACGTTATGCAACAGATCGTTATTTTAGGCGGCGGAGCCGCCGGCATGGCCGCCGCGCTGGCAGCGGCACAGTCTGCCCCCGCCGGGGCCGTTCGGGTGACCGTGCTCGACCGGAACCCCCGCTGCGGCAAAAAGCTTCTCGCGACCGGGAATGGCCGCTGCAATCTCGACAACACCGGCATTGCGCCGGAGTGCTATTTCACCTCGGACCAAGCCGCCCTTGCGCCGCTGCTGAACGCGGTCAACACGGCGGACCCGCTGGAATGGTTCACGGCGCTGGGCCTGTACACCCGCACCGACGAGACCGGCCGGGTGTATCCGTATTCCAATCAGGCGGCGGATGTCCTCGCCCTGCTGGAAGGTCAGATGACCCGTCTGGGTGTCGAGGTCCGCACCGGCTGCACCGTGAACACCCTGAGCCAGAACCGCAGCGGCTACGCCATCCTATTCGACAGCCCGGAGCGCAGCAACGAGACGCTGCGGGCCGATGCCGTCATCTGTGCCATGGGCGGAAACGCCGGACCGCAGTTCGGCACGGACGGCTTCGGGACCCGCTTTGCCGCCCAGTGCGGCGGAAAGCTGGAACCGCTCTACCCCTGCCTGACGGCCCTGCAGGTCGCAAAGCCCAACAAATCGCTGGCTGGTATCCGCGCCAAGGCCCGCGCTTCTCTGCTGGACCTCGACCGGCACACGGTTCTGGCCGCAGAAACGGGCGAGGTTCAGTTCACCGACTACGGCCTGTCCGGCATCTGCATCATGCAGCTGTCGGGGCTGCTGGCCCCCAAGCGCGGGCCGAAGCGCCCCGCCGTGGAGCTGGACCTCTTCCCCCAACTGGACGAAGCCGCCCTGACGGCACTGTTCTCCGGGCGGGTCCCGTTCCTCCCCGGCAAGCAGCCCGCCGATTTCTGGACCGGACTGCTGAACCCCAAGCTGGGCCGCGCCATCTGGTCCGCCGCCCATTTGCCGGAAAAGCCCCTCGACACCCTGCCGGACGCCGCATGGCAGGTGCTGGCCAACACCGCCAAGCACTGGCTCTTCGAGGGCCTGACCCCCTGCGGATGGAAACAGGCCCAGACCACCGGCGGCGGCCTGAGCCTGACCGAGCTGGAACCGACGTTCCAGTTCAAGGGCTGTCCGGGACTGTACTTTGTCGGCGAGACGCTCGACTGCGCAGGCAGCTGCGGCGGCTTCAACCTGCACTGGGCTTTCGGCAGCGGCATCACCGCGGGACGGGACGCCGTGCGCACCCTGCCCAGAAAACATCGGAAATAAGCAAAAAGAGGCTGCTCGCAAGCAGCCTCTTTTTGTTTATCGTTTATTCGTTGACAGCTTTTTTCAGTTGAGCCTCTTCGGCTTCTTCCTCGGCTTGATACGCCGCAAAGGCGGACCACATGGGTTCCAGCGATTTGCCGTGGAATTTCCGGTCGATGTAGTTCTTCGTGATCTTTGCCACCGTTCCGGACAGGCTGAGCACGCCGATGAGGTTCGGGATCATCATCAGACCGTTGAAGGTATCGGACAGGTCCCAAGCAAGGTCCAGCTTCATGGTCGCGCCGACCACGACCATCACCACGAACACCAGCTGGTAGCCCCGGCTGGCGCGGGTCCCGAACAGATACTCAAAGGCTTTCGTGCCGTAGTGGCTCCAGCCCAGCACCGTGGAATAGGCGAACAACAGGATGGCCACCGCGATGAACTTGGGGCCGAATGCACCAAACACCGTGGAGAATGCCTGACCCACCAGCGCCGAACCCTGCACGTCGGTCAGCATATGGCCGGTGTCGAGGTCCACGAAGCCGGACGTCAGGATGACCAGCGCGGTCAGGGTGCAGACGACGATGGTATCCGCAAAGACCTCAAAAATGCCCCACATGCCCTGCTGGACCGGCTCTTTGACATTGGACGAGGAGTGGACCATGACCGACGAGCCAAGGCCCGCTTCGTTGGAGAACGCGCCGCGCTTGAAGCCCCAAGTGATGGCGCGGGACACGCCGTAGCCCAGCACGCCGCCGCCCGCAGCCTTCATGGCGAATGCGCCCTTGAAGATCGACACGAACGCCGCCGGGATGCTGGTCACATGGGTCAGCACGACGGTCAGCGCACCCACGATGTAGAACAGCGCCATGACCGGGACGACCTTTTCGGTGACTGCAGCTACCCGCTTCAGGCCGCCCAGAATGACCAGCGCCGACAGCACCATCAGCAGGATGCCGGTGACGAGGTTCGGGACCTGAAAGGCCGCATTCATGTTGCCCGCGATGGAATTGATCTGGCTCATGTTGCCGATGCCGAAGGACGCCAGCACGCAGAAGCACGCAAACAGCACGGCCAGCACCCGGCCCAGCTTTTTGCAGCCCTTTTTGCTGCCCAGACCGTCCGAAAGATAATACATTGCACCGCCGGACCACTCGCCCGCCGCGTTCTTGCGGCGGTAGAAGATGCCCAGCACGTTTTCAGAATAGTTCGTCATCATGCCGAGGACGGCCATGACCCACATCCAGAAAATGGAGCCGGGGCCGCCGCTGATGATGGCCGTTGCCACGCCGACGATATTGCCCGTGCCGATGGTCGCCGCCAGCGCCGTGCAAAGGCTCTGGAACTGGCTGATGGCTTTGTCCTCTTTTTCGGTGTGGGCGGTGATGTTCTTATTGGTGAAGATCGCACCGATGGTGTTCTTCATCCAGTAGCCAAAGTGCCCGAACTGGAAAAATCCAGTGCGGAGCGACATGATCAGTCCCGTGCAGAACAGCAGCGCCAGCCCTGCGGGACCCCAGACGATGCCATTGACGAAGCCATTGGCGTTGGTGATGGTTTCCAGCATTGATAACTCCCCCTCTGTAAAACAAAACGCGGACAGAACACCCAAGGCTCTGCCCGCAAAAACTCAGCTTCCACCCGCGCCGGGGGTGTCTCTGCCAGCAGACACACCCCATTGTGCGCGAAAGACGAACGCTCTGTCCTTTTGCCTGAGAGACTCGACCGCTTTCCCTTCGGTCTTACACCTTCGGCTCCCGCCTGTGCGGGTTTCTCCAGAGTGCCGATGCCGCACCGGCATCCTGCACGTCTTTGTCCCGATTCTGTTTTTATGGTGCATACACTTTTTTATTTTTGTATGCGTCAGAAGAACTTTATCACATTTTTCCGCCGTTGGCAAGAGCTTTGCTTCAATTTATTCTCAGGTTTCATCTTTGATGCCAAGCGGATGAATTTTATTCTGGTATGACTTTTTCTGCATAATCCGGCTCCGTCCAGGCCATCCTTTCCCTATTCAGGAAAGGGAGGACGCACCATGCACACCGGAGGATGGAAACCGTTCTGGGCCGCACTGGGCGCGGCGCTGCTGGTCCTGCTGCCGTTGGTGGGCGGGACCATCCTGCTCACCCGCCAGATGCTGCAGGACCAGCTCCGGGCGCAGGTCCAGACTGCCGAATCCCAGCGCGGCATCCCCATCGATCTGCCCAAGGAGTCGGACCGGATGACCCTTCTGCTCTGCACCGCCGGGGAGACGCCGGGGTTCGTGCTCTGCTACCTGAACGCGCCGCAGAATGCGCTGCATTTGCTGATCGTTCCGGGCGAACTGACCGTCCCCTTTGGGAACGGCGAAGCATCGCTCTCCCGCTGCTATGCGGCGGCGGGGCCGGCGCGCTGCCGTCAGGCGCTGCTGGAGACGCTGGCCCTGCCGGAGGACACCCGGTATCTGGCCGTCTCGCCCGCTGTTCTCGAAAAGATCGCGGCCCGGTACGGGGCGGTGCGGGTCAGCTTTTCGGGCGCACTGACCGCCGACGAGCTGGCGGCGGCGGGGCAGACCAGCAGCGTACAGACCCTTCGTGCACGGGAAGCTTCCGCATTCCTCGCCCAGCTGGACGCCGACGGGACTATCCCTCCTGACCACCGGGCTGCAGCCCGCGCCGCCGTCTGGGATGCCTTTTTCCGGCAGGACCTCGAGCTGCTTCCCTCGACCCTTCCGGATGCGCTCCGCGCCCAAAGTTCTTCGCTGCTGACGGACCTTTCCGCGCAGGATTACACGCTGCTGGGCAGAATCTTAGAGTTCCTCGCCAACAACGCCGCGCTTCCTCATGCCGAGGGTCTGCCCGGAAGCTGGGACCCTTCCGCCGGGACCTACACCCTCACCGACGACTCCCGCGCCGCTGTGCAGATGTTCCTCAACGTCTCGCCCACCGACGGACAGGCCGCATCCGCCAGCGACCCGTAACCCAGCACCAGCGTTCCAGAACCATTCACCCCGGAACCGGTCAGGTCAAAATCACTCAATAGACTCAGCCGAACGCCCCGCTCCTGTGCCGCTTTGCGAAGTGCGGCATCCGGCGGGGCATTTTTCAGCTCTGCAAGCAGATGCAGCCCGGTGTGCAGCCCCGCCAGCGTCATTTCGTCCGGCGGGAACGCCTGTTTCAGCGAGGCCTCAAGAGCGTCCCGCCGCGCCTTATAGGCCACCCGCTCCCGGGCCAGATGGCGGGTGAAGTAGCCCTCGTTGATGAACCGCGCCAGCGTCTGCTGCTCGAACCGGCTGACCGTGCTGGAATAGAGCCGGTACGCCGTCCGCCACGCCGGAAGGAGCTGGACCGGCAGCACCATATAGGCGATGCGGATGCTCGGCGCAAGGCTGCGGGAGCAGGTGGAGAGGTAGACCACCGGCCCGTCGGCCCCGGCCATCCCCTGCAAGCTGGGCAGGGGGCGGGTGTCGAAGCGGAACTCCGAATCGTAGTCGTCTTCGATGATGTATCGTTCGCCCGGGCGGCGGGACGCCCAGTGGAGCAGTTCGGCCCGCCGTCCTGCGGGCATGGTGACGCCGGTCGGGAACTGGTGGCTGGGCGTGACATAGCAGACCGCAGCCCCCGACCGGGACAGCGCTTCGATGGACAGACCGTCCTCGTCCACGGGCAGACAACAGCAGGACACGCCGTTGTTTTCCAGCACCTTTTTGGCGCGGGGATAGCCGGGGTTCTCCACCGCCGCCGTTCCGGGCAGCAGCGGGGCCAGCAGCCCCAGCAGATATTCCAAACCGGCCCCCACCACGATCTGGTCCGCGCTGCACCGCACCCCGCGGTACTCTTCCAGATAGTCCTCCAAGGCGCACCGCAGTTCAAGGTCCCCCTGCGCGTCGCCGTGGGTCAGCAGCTCCGGCGACGAATACAGCAGTTCCTTTTGGAGCCGCGCCCACGTCCGGAACGGGAACAGTCCCGGGTCCACGCCCCGGGTGGACAGGTCATACTGCACCGGGGTCTGCTGGGCCGGTTCTGCGGCAGCGGGCGGCGGCAGCGGGGGCACAGCCCCCTCCGGGCGGGTGGGCAGTGCCAGATACTCCTGTACATAAAAGCCGCTTCGCTCCCGGGATTCCAGATAGCCTTCCGCCGCCAGCAGCTGATAGGCGGCATCCACTGTGTTGACCGAGACGGACAATTCCCCCGCCAGACGCCGTTTTCCGGGCATCCGGGTCCCGGCCGGGATGGCTCCGGTGCGCATCTCCTCCGCAAGGCTCTCGTACAGCTGTTCGTACAGCGGGACCGACGAGGCCGCATCCAGAGCAGTCGTCAAATGGAACATAAAACCCCTCCTCTTTTTGGGTATTTTTCCAAACTGACTCCATAAAAAAACTTTATTCTGGGTATTTTCATGGGTTCAGTTTTGTGTATACTAAGAGCATACCCGCTGGACAGGAAAAAGTCAATCGGTTTTGTGGGTTTTTGAAATTGGAGGGAAGTATCATGTCAACAACTGCAATGTGGCTGCTGCTGGCAGTCGTCGTCATCGTCATCGTTTTTGCGAGCGTACTGTACAAGCGCACCTTTACCGTCCATGAGCTGGCGCTCACCGGCGTCATGGCTGCTCTGAGCCTTGTGGCCTATCTGTTCTTCCGCGTGCCGTTCTACGGCGGCTCTTCGTTCCATCTGGGCAACACCTTCACCGCGCTGACGGCTCTGCTGCTGGATGGCGTTTCCGGCGGTCTGGCCGGCGCCATCGGTCTGGCTCTGGCCGACATTCTGGCCGGTGACCCGGGCTATGCCGTCACCACCTTCATTCTGAAGTTCATCATCGGCATCACCTGCGGCGCAGTCGCCCACAAGGTGTTCAAGCTCCGCGACCTCGACCGCCACAGTGCGGGCTATCTGGCCAAGGTCATCGCGGCGGCTGGTTCCGGTCTGCTGCTGAACGTGTTCACCGACCCGTTCCTCGGCTATTTCCGCAATGTTTACATCTTCGGTCAGGAGTACACCATCGCCAAGGCGCTGACCAAGATCACCGGCGGTGTCACCTTCGTCAACAGCGTGGCTTCCACCATCTGCGTCGTCATCCTGTATCTGGCCCTGCGTCCGGCTCTCGACCGCGCCGGTCTGCTGCCTAAGGGCGAGAAAAAGGAAACCAAATAACGACATCCAAAAGACCTCTCCCGGTCTCTGACAAAGCCGCCCCCAGAACCTGTTTCCTATCGCAGGGTCTGGGGGCGGTTCCCTTTTTGCCCAAAAATGCCCCGGCACGGGAACGTTCGACCCATGCCGGGGCATTCTGTTATTCTTTTTCAAACACGAGGAAGCGGAAGGCGATGTCCGTGGTCAGCTCGGGCAGCACGGCCAGACGCTCGGCCCCGTCGCGGGGCGTTTTCCAGTAATAGGGCGTCATGGCAAACAGCGCTCCCAGCTGCTGGGCCGGGACCGTGATGCGGCCCGAAACTTCCCGTTCGCCGATGGCGCGGAACCCCGCATACTCCACCTGCTGGACCGGATTTTTGTACGGTGTCTCGTAGAGGACCGCCTTCATCTGGAACAGGTGTTCTGCACCCGGGACGACATAGATCATCCGTCCGCCGGGACGCAGGACCCGCAGGAACTCCTCCCGCGCAAAGGGCGAGAAACAATTCAGCAGCAGGTCGGCCCAGCCGGTGCGCACCGGCTGCGAAAAGCTGGACGCCACCGCGTATTCCGCCGTGGGCAGCGCCTTTGCGGCCAGCCGGACAGCGGGCTTTGCGATGTCGAAACCGGCCAGTTTCAGCGGCGTTTGGGCCGCTTCAAACTTCTGGGCGATGCACCGGTCATACCAGCCCTCGCCGCAGCCCGCATCCAGCAGATGCAGGGGTGCTTTCGGCGAAGCCGGAACGCCGTATTCCAAGCACAGCTCTCCCAGCGCTTCGCCGAAAATACCGTAGTACCCGGCATTCAGGAACGCGCGGCGGGCGGCGACCATCTCTTTGCTGTCGCCGGGGGCCTTGGTCCGCATGCTCTGGACCGGGAGCAGATGCCAGTAGCCCTCTTTGGCGCGGTCAAAACAGTGGCCGGACGGGCACTTCAGGTCCCGCTCCCCGGCCAGCGGTGCACCGCACAGCGGGCACGTCCACGGCATGGTTCCCTGCTCAGACTTCATCGCTGTGGTCCTCGATCGGAGCTGTTGCGCCGCCGTGAGCGGTCATATACTCTTCGAAGTTGGTGAACTTCTGCTGCGGCGGACGGCGGCTGATGAGCACCAAGCCCGGGTCCTCATCCCGGCTGCCGGCGGCATTGCGGCTGCCGCGGCGGGAGGTATCCGGCTTGGACGTGCGCGGTGCGCGGGAGCTGCTCTGCACAGCGCTGCGGTCGCTGCGCTCGGTGCGGGCCTTGCCGCCGTTCGGCTGGGTGTTGGCCGCGCCGTTGCTGCTCTGCGGACGGCGCTCCGGGCGGCTGTTTCGAGCCGGACGGCTGTTGTTTGCGTTCTGCGGCGCATTCCGGCGGCCGTTGGGATCGTTCTGGCCATTGTTCGCCTTATTGTTGGCCGGGGCCGCTTTGGCCACAGTCTGCGGGGCGGGTGCGGCCTTTTTCGCAGGGCGGAGCGGCGTTGCTTCCGGGGCGCTCACGAAATGCGGGTCGAACTTGGGCTGGGCATTGCTGCCACGGTTCGCGGCGGGGGCGGTGTTCCCCTCGCGGCGGGGACGGTTGTTATTGGAACGGCGGTTTTCATTGCGCCCGCCGGGAGTGCGCTTCTGGTTTTCCTCCATGGATGGTCCTTCTTTCGGTTCGGATTTGATCGGCTCTGCCTTGGCAGCAGCCGTTTTTTCTTTTTTCAGTTTGGCTGGTTTTTCCAGCTTGGCGGCTTTTTCCGCCTTTGTAGCGGGCTGTTCGGCCTCTGCTTTCGGCTTGCGGCCGCGCACCGGCGGTTCCGTCCGGACGGGCGCGGGCACGCCGTCCCACGGATGCCCGGACACCACCGGGATGCTCCTGCGGTTCAGCTTTTCAATGCCCGCCAGATACTCTTTCTCTTCCGGGGCGCAGAAGCTGACCGCCGTGCCGTCTGCGCCCGCGCGGGCCGTGCGGCCGATGCGGTGGACGTAAGTTTCAGGCACTTCGGGCAGGTCGTAGTTGAACACATGGGACAGCTCGCTGATATCGATGCCGCGGGCCGCGATGTCGGTCGCCACCAGCACCTTGGTATTTCCGGCCTTGAAGCCCTCCAGCGCCGCCACACGGGCACTCTGGCTCTTGTTGCCATGGATGGCCGCAGCCGGGATGCCCTGCTTGTTCAGGTCCTTTGCAATTTTATCCGCGCCGTGCTTGGTGCGGCTGAACACCAGCGCGTTCTGCACCGGCGGGTTCAGATTCTTGATGAGCCAAGGCAGCAGGAACTTCTTGTTGCCCTTTTCGACGAAATACAGGCTCTGGTCAATCCGCTCCACGGTGCTGGACACCGGGTCCACCTTGACGAAGGCCGGATCGTGCAGGATGCCGGCGGCCAGCTGCTCGATCTCCTTGGGCATGGTCGCGCTGAACATCAGATTCTGGCGCTGGGCGGGCAGTTTGGCAATGACCTTTTTCACGTCATGGACAAAGCCCATGTCCAACATCCGGTCGGCCTCGTCCAGCACAAAAATTTCCACATTTCCAAGGTCTACAAGGCCCTGTCCCACAAGGTCGTTCAGACGGCCCGGGCACGCCACCAGAATGTCCACACCCTGCTTGAGGGCCGCGACCTGCGGGGCCTGACCCACACCGCCGAAAATGACGGTGTGACGAAGCTTCAGATACTTGCTGTACTGCTCAAAGCTCTCGCCGATCTGCAGCGCCAGCTCGCGGGTGGGAGTCAGGATGAGGGCACGGACGGCCCCCTTTTTCCGGGCAGGGGCCGCCGTCAGACGGTCCAGCATGGGCAGCGCGAACGCCGCCGTCTTGCCGGTTCCCGTTTGGGCGCAGCCCATTAAGTCCCTCCCGGCCAGCACCGGCGGAATGGCCGATGCCTGAATGGGCGAGGGGGATTCGTAGCCCGCCTCCGCGACGGCACGCAGCAGGGGGGCGGACAGATTCAATTCGTTAAAAGTCATGGTTCTCCTAAAATGGTCACTCTTTGATGTTCCGGCACTCGATATAGTAGCGCTTTTCCTCCGCGTGGCCCATACTGAAGGTCTTGCGGGGCAGCACGCCGCCCATCACGATGCCCTTGAACAGGTCGCTCTTTTCAAACGGCGGCAGCAGGAAGGCCACGCCGCCCTGCTTGCACAGAGCGCGGACCGCCGGCTCGTCGTGGACGTAGTCCACCCGGGCCTCGATATGACGTGCCATGAAATACTCGATAAAGGTGTCGATGGTCCCCACAGTCAGGGGAGCCACCGGGCGCTCAAAGCTCAGCACATTGGCCACATGCGGGCCGGCCAGCGTAAAGGACTGCTGCTGGGCATTGCCGAAGCTGATGCCCGCATTGTTGGAATCGCTCCATGCGATCAAAGCCAGCAGGACTGCGCCGCAGTCCACGTTGAAGAGCACACGGTGGATCGGCTCGATCTCGATGGCGGGCGAGTGCACATTGCACACCTCTGCCAGACACCAGCGGGCCGGATGGTGTTCCTGCTCTTCGGGAGTCAGGGTCTTTTTCAGCTCTTCCCAGTAAGCTTTTGCGGATGCCAGCGAGTGGTTGCCGTCGCCGACGGCCAGCGTCAGCGGAACGGCCCCCTTGGCCTGAGGATACTTGGCGTCAAAGGCTTCCTGACTGCCAAGGCCCTGCAGGGCCGCGTCGATCTGGGCCAGCAGAGCCGGGTCCTCAACGGCCCAGCCCGCAATGTGGCCGCCGCCCAGCATCAGTTCGCCCTCATAGACTTTTCGCAGGTCCGCCTTTTTCGCCCCGATCGGCTCGATCAGAGTGCAGTCCGGGTCATCGGCCAGCATCATGATGTGCGGCGCTTCCAGACTGGCCCCCCGGCGCACGGCCATCCGGGGCGGGATGCGGCTCTCGACGGTATGCTCGCTGGGGCGGATGTCGGGCGTTGCGCCCTCGGCATAGCTGTAGGCCTCGAGGTCGATCTTACCCACAAGACCCTGCCGCACATGGCCGCTCTGCTCGGTGCGCTCCACATAAATATAGCCGTCCACCGCACGGGTCAGCACCGAGCGGCGGTATTCGTCCATCGTCTCATGGATGGACGCGATGCGCTGGGGCACATCGCTGTCCTCGAGATAGACTTCCGGCAGGATCAGGTTCAGCGCACTGGGCGAGCCAGCTGCGACCTGTTCTGCCTTCTCCCAATAGGAGCGGTCGCTGGTGAACTGGTCACATGCCACACATCCCCACTGTTCCAGCGGGACCTGTTCCGAAGGCAGCAGGATGTGTGCCGGAGAAAAGCACGATGTTTTGTTCATATCACATTCCTCACTCTCTCATTTGGAAGCCGCAGCTCATTCAAACGATCCAGCCGCATCGTCCCGCACGACCACATGCTCCACGCCCGCTTCCAGCTGAGACTGGACCAATGCGGCGCGCTCGTCATCGCTCAGGGTCGAAGAGGACGGGACCCGGACCAGCAGGTTCTGGATGCCCAGCTGGGCCGCCGGTGCGCCCAGCGTCGTGGACGTGCCGGTGACTTCGGCCAGCGTATAGCTGTACCAGATCGTCACGCTGCCGCCGAAGCGGGTGTTCCATGCGTTGATGTCCGCCGCCAGCTGGCCGGCACGGTCCACGCCGTTGGTGGAGCCGTAGTCCTGCTTGCTGCTGGTCGAGGACGGGAACTGGACATTTTCGAGCACGACCTGCTCAAAGCCCGCCGTGTGCAGCTCGTCGATCAGGTCCCCGATGTACTGCACGGCTTCGGCGGCGTAGGGGTTCAGCCACGGGTTTCCGCCCGCCGAAGCCTTGTTGTCCAGCCAGAGGTACTCCTGATTCTGATAGCGGATGGCCATGGCGTGGTCGGCGCGGGCGCCCGCCGGGTCGCGGAACGCGGCCAGCTTGGCCACCGGGATGAGGCCCTCTTCCTTGAAGATGGACGCGACCTTGGCCGGGTCCACGGTCACATCAGCGGGCGAAGCCGCCGCTGCCGGGACCTGCGACGCATAATAGACCACGCCGGTGGAATCTTTCAGCGTGACAGCGGCATATTTGACGCCCTGCGAAGCCAGCTGCTGGGCAGCGGCGCGGATGGCGGCATCATCGGTCAGGGACGCCGGGTCCACTTCGGCCCAGCTGCCCTCCACGATGGCGGTCCCGTCCACGGCGGGCATCGGGGTCGGTTCCGGTTCGGACGAAGCCGCCGGTTCGCTGCTGGCAGAGGACGCCGCCGTGCTCTCTGCCGACGAAGCGGTGCTCTCGCTCGCCGACGAGGAAGCGGAGAGATCCCGGTTGCGCACCACGGTATACCATGTGTGGGTCGCCCAGTCCAGCACATGGGGCGCGGCCACCCATGCGGCGGCCAGCACCACGATGACCAGCACCGCGATGCCGATCCCCTTTTTCAGGCGCATCTCCCGCGTGTAGAAGCTGCGCCGATAGCGCTTGACCTTCTGGCGTTTCGGATATTTTGCCATAATGAACCACCCTCCTTGGGGTCTTGTTACAAGATCACGGAATGGCCGGTGAAGCCATAGATCGCCAGCGCCAGCACACCAATATAGATCAGCGTGATGGGCAGGCCACGGAATGCTTCCGGGATGGCCTTGCTGCGCAGACGGTTCTGGGCTTCGGTGACCAGCATCACGGCCAGCAGATAGCCCAGACCGCTGCCCAGACCAAAGCCGATGGACTGTTCCAGTGTAAAGCTCTGGGTGCGCTCCACCAGCACCGTGCCCAGCACGCCGCTGTTGACGGCGGCAAGGGGCAGGATGCGGATGAGCTGCCCGCTGCGGGGGCCTTTGGCCGCTTTCAACACCAGCAGCTCAAACAGGCAGACCACCGCGATACAGGCCAGATACATCAGCGGGCGAAGCTGGGCGCGGTTGGGCAGTGGCGCAAGGAAGCGGCCCGCGTAGAAAGCCAGCGGGGCCACCAGCATCTGCGTGATGCAGAGCATCAGCGCGAACCACCAGCTGCTGGTCCGCTCGTCGCCCACCAGCTGGACCAGACGGGACACGCCCAGTCCTCGGGTAAAGACGGCATTCTGGGCAAAGATGGCCAGAACGGCGTAGCTGAACGCCACGCCTACAAGATGCAGCACTTCGCTCATTCTTCCGCCTCCTTTTTCGGGTGGACCGCCAGATAGCCACGCGCTTCGTTTTTCAGATATTCACGCTGCTTGCGGGCCAGTGCACGCCAGACGGCGCAGAGGACTCCCAGCACGATGAAGCCGCCCGCCGGCATACCGGCCATGGGCAGGATGGAGCGGCTGAGCGTCACGCCGAACACGCTGCCATAGGCCAGCCACTCCCGGACACAGCCCAGAAGCAGCAGGATGAGCGCATAGCCCAGCGTGATGCGCAGACCTTTGGAAACAGCCTTGTTCATCGTCTCCTGCACGCGGCCGAAACGGTAGGTCAGCAGCGGCTCCACGATCAGCATGGGCAGATAAATGCCCAGCGTCAGCAGGTCCGTGCCGAAAACGGCGTTCAGGATGGGGTAAGCCGCCAGATAGACGACTGCCGCGCTCCCGCTGTAGATGAGGGCGCGGGGCAGGAGCTTCTTTTCCAGCTCTTCGGGCGCGGGGCTTTCGTCCCGCAGTGGACACCACCGGCTCAGCAGACAGGCCAGCATCCGCGAAGGGGTCAGCAGCAGCGCCACCGCCACAGCCAGCATCAGGGCGTTCCGGCCCGTGGTCGCAAGGACCACCAGCGGGGCCAGTCCCATGCCCTGCATCACGACCGGGTTGTTTTTGAACACGCGGTCATGGTGCGCGAACTTTTCCGGGTCGCGCGTGATCATTTCCGCCACATGACGTTTCATTCCGCGCCCCCCTTTCTGGCTTTCCGCTGCTCCAGCAGCCGATACAGATGCGTCTCCGTGCGGTCGAGCCAGCCGGAAATGCTGTTGACCGTGAGCAGCGCGAAGCAGACGCCCGTGTCGTACACGCCAAAGTACCGGAAGCCCATCGTTACGACGCCCACCAGCACGCCGTACAGGATACGGCCGATGCGGTGATGGGCGCAGGTGTACGGCTCGTTCAGCAGGAACACCGCACTGAAGAACATCGCGCCGGTCAGCAGCTCATCCCGCACGCTCTGCAGACGGGGCAGAACGCTGGCAAACAGGCTGCTGCCGCTCAGGCCCACCTGACGGGGGAAGAAGAACACGATGAGGGCGCTGGTCAGCAGGAAGCTGACGGATGCGCTCAGGCGGACGTCCTTCTGGGTCCAGAGGAACAGCCCGCAGGCCAGAATGACCAGTGCTGCGCCGGTTCCCATGGGGGCGGCGCACTCGCCCAGCCCCAGCGACAGGAAGCTGATGTTCAGCATACCGCCGCTGCGCAGGGTCTGCGAGATGGTGTCCGACACCGGCACGCTGGACGCATCCCAGAGCGGGACCGCCGTGTAGGGCTGCGGATAGCGGAACACCTGTTCCGGCCACGACACCGCCGCCACGGCATAGCCCACCGCCGCCGGATGGAACGGATAGCTGCCATAGCCGCCGAACACTTCCTTGCCGATGAGGACACCGGCCAGAACCGCAGCGATGATGACATACCAATCCACCGTGACCGGCATGAGCAGGGCGATGAGGAGGGCGAAGCTCTCGTTGGAAAAATCGTTGGACTGATAGACCCGGCGGCGCAGCAGCGACACCAGACGGTCGCACAGGTTGCCGGTCAGCAGCGCCGCGCCGCAGAGCAGCAGCGGCCGCAGCCCGTACAGGAAGCAGGACATGCACAGCAGCGGAATGACCATCCAGCAGATGTGCTGGTAGTAGCGGCCCGTGCGGGCCAGCTCCCGCTCCCGTGCCTGAATCAAAGTTTCATCCATGGTACGGCTCCTCTCACAGAGCTGCCAGACGGCCCACAGCGGCGGCCGGGTCGGCTGCGCCGAACACGGCGCTGCCCGCCACAAGGATGTCTGCACCTGCTTCGACGCAGAGCGGGGCCGTGGTGTCATCCACGCCGCCGTCCACTTCCAGCAGATAGTGTGCGCCGCGGCGGGCGCGCTCGTCCCGCAGGAAGCGCAGCTTTTCCAGCGCCGAGGGCATGAACTTCTGGCCGCCGAATCCCGGCTCCACGCTCATGACCAGCACAAGGTCCAGCTGGTCGAGGTAGGGCAGCAGGGCTTCCGGAGCCGTGCCGGGTTTGATGGTCAGGCCGACTTGGCAGCCCTGCGCCTTGATGGCGTCGATGGTCTGCTGGATATCGTCCTCGCACTCGAGGTGGAAGTTCTGCAGCGTTGCGCCCGCCTTGGCGAACGGTTCTGCGTAGGCCAGCGGGTGGCTGATCATCAAATGGACATCATAGAACGCATCGGGCAGACCCTTGTGCAGACTTTTGAGCACCGGCACGCCAAAGCTGATGTTCGGCACAAAGTGGCCGTCCATCACGTCATAATGCAGCATTTTCGCGCCGGCATCCAGCACCATGCGGCAGTCCGCACCCAGCTTGGAAAAATCGGCCGAAAGGATCGAAGGACTTACAATCGTCATGTTCGTTTGTACTCTCCGTTATTTTCCGAAAGATTTTGCTGTGCCGTCCGTTTCTGTGCTTCCGGGAAGGACAGAATTTGGGGTAGACATAGCTATTCTTAGTTTACATGAAAACGCGCAAAAAATCAAACCCGACGCCGTGTTTTTCACGGAAAAGACGCAAAAATCCATTTCGTGGGTCCATCCACGCAAAAAACAGCCAAGCCGCTCCCCGTTCTGGAGCAGCTTGGCTGTCACGATTCAGTTGACCGGCTTCATGCTGGCCGGGTCCTCCACGGGGACCGGACGGCCGGATTCATCCGGCAGACGCTTGATCTCACCGGGGTTGGGCGGGCAGGTGGGCAGAGTGAACACGAACCTGCACCATTCGCCCTGCTGGCTCTCGACCCGAATTTGGCCGCCGGACAGATTGACCAGCACTTTGCAGATGTTCAGGCCCAAGCCCGCGCCGCGGGCGTGAAGTCCGCGGGACTTATCCTCTTTGTAGAATCGCTGGAACACATAGGGCAGCGCCTCCGGGCTGATGCCCTGACCGGAGTTCCAGATGGAGACTTCCACCTCCGGGCCGAGCTTTTCGACGCTGAACTTGATGGTCCCGCCCGCCGGGGTGAACTTGATGGCATTGTCCAGAATGTTATATGCCACCTGATGGATGAGGTCCGGGTCGGCATAGACCAACACCTTTTCGTCCATGGTCAGACCTTCCAGCTCGATCATGCCGTCGTTGATCCGCTGTTCTGCCGAGAGGGCCACGCCGGTCAGCGTCTCCCAGATGTTGAACATCCGGGCGTTGACCTGATACTCGCCGCTTTCCAGCTTGGACAAATCGAGCATGTTCTGGATCAGGCGCGCCAGACGGCCCGTCTCCTCCGAGACGAGCTGTAAATAGTGGTTCTGCATATCCGGCGGAATGGTTCCATCCAGAATACCGTCGATGAAGCCCTTGATGGTCGTCATGGGCGTCCGCAGCTCGTGGGCGATGTTTCCCATGAACTGCCCACGGGAATTGTCGTTCATCTGGATGTTTTCCGCCATCGTGTTGAAGGTACGGGCAAGGTCAGCGACTTCGCCCTCACCGTCCACACCCTCGACACGAACCGACAGATCGCCGCCGCCAAACCGCTGGGCCGCATCCGTCACCTTCTGGAGAGGGTCGGTCAGACGCCGCATCAGCCGCTTGGTGAACAGGCTCGCCACCAGCAGCATCAGACAGGCCGACATGAAGAAATTCGAGAAGAACTGATACCGGAACTCGCTCAGACGCTTGCCGGACGAGCAGAGGAACAGATATCCGCTGTAACCACCGATGGGGTTCTCGATGGGGTGGATGGAAACATAGGTCTTCTCATCCAGCACACCGTTCAGCGTACCATACGCATGATAATTTTCCGTGGCTGCGTCTGCTTTTTCCAGCAAAGCCGGCGCAACGGTATCTTCCAGCAGGTTGCTCTCATCGGATGCCAGCAGGATATTGCCATCGGTATCGGTGAAAAAGAGATACGCTTCCGCGCTCTCGCCGATAATTTCCAGCTTGGTACTCAGCGCATCCAGCTCCTCGCCCTCGGGCAGAGCGGACTCCTGCACAAAGTAGGACGCCGCACGCTGTGCGACATTCACGACCTCATCCAGCGCGTCGTACCGCTCCCGTGCGAAATACTGGTTGAACAGCACCCACTCCGACGCGCCCATCACCACGATGCCCAGCAGCATCAAAGTGGACACCATCGAGAAGAAGGTCACGGAGATACTTTTGCGCATTACGACCGCACCTCGAACTTATACCCCACGCCCCAGACGGTCTTCAGCTCCCACTTGTCGGAAGCACCGGCCAGCTTTTCGCGCAGACGCTTGACATGGACGTCGATGGTACGGGAATCGCCGTAGTACTCAAAGCCCCAGACCTCATCCAGCAGCTGGTCGCGCGTATAGA
>ERZ870052.315-NODE-315-length-19581-cov-7.106799_pt1 | contig 19581 bp, 18 predicted proteins | sample MGYA00520889_ERZ870052 | MGnify/ENA primary metagenome ERZ870052 (study PRJEB32232, sample SAMN07284988) | human gut metagenome | biome: human-associated habitat; material: feces | host: Homo sapiens | place: Tanzania | collected 2014-08-14 ...
TAATTCTATTTTATTCATTATATTTCGTCAACTTTTCCTTTTTCAAAGTTTCCTCCAACTGATAGAACAGAGAATCTTGATAATTAGAAACGTAAGCTGTCCGATTAAAGAAATTGAAACAATGAGACTTAAACAAGAACCTTTTCTCTGAGTCATTACGAAGGTCCAATTCATTTTCCCCGTTTCTCTTCACCCTTCATAATCTTCCAAAGAGATTCAAATTGATAAAAATCGGTATACCCCTGTGTCATAAATTAATTATTAAAAGTCTATACGTTACGATGCTCTATATAAAAGACTTTTTGCATATCATCAGTTTTTACATCAACTATTATTTTCTTACGACTAAGTTCAAGCAGGATATATTCAACTATATGACGACGTGTAGAATTGTATTTACCAAAGAATAATATGCGATACTTTTTATTGGTCATACATCGATCAACAAAATCTACTACAGCTTTTTCCTTAAAGTATGGTTTGCCATATTTCTCATTAAGAAACTTTACATCGAAGGCTTCCATCAAGTCTTCTCCATAAAGAATATTGTCTATTATAGATTGGATACAACTGTTACAGATATTACTTCTTATTATCTTTACTATCCAAGTGATAGTAATACCAATAATTATAAAACTACCAATAAAACCACCGACCCCAATGTTTACCACAATATTTTGGACTTGTGGTATAAACAATGATAACGAAGCAATAGCAGAACTTAATCCCAAAATATTTCCTCGTTTTTGGGGCTTGTAAATGTCTGTGAGATCTTCTTTTAAAGTCTTTGTTGATTGTTTCAAGAAGTCATCAATAGCCTTCTCTTTATCGTTCAATTCTCTCTTGTTTCCTTCAATAACAATTTCTAAGTATGATATTTTCTCTTGAAGTTTCAGTATTTTAAGGTCCTTTTCTGTTATATTGTTTATTGTTTCTATTTCTTCTACATCACGAGCTTTGTCATAAGCTATAACTTGTCCTTTAGCTCTTTGTTGCTCTATATAAATTTCCAATTTGTCACGTAAATCCCCCAGTTTTTTAAATCGTTCTTCCGCTATTTCTTTAGCTTTTTCTGAATATTTATCAGGATGACAAGAGATATACTCATTACTCAATTTTTTATATAAAGCAATAACATCTATCTCTGTTGTTATATTCAAGGCTTGTTTTACCTGTGCAATTATTTCTTCAGATATTTCTTTTGCCATAACAATTATTCATATATACCTAAAATTACTTCATTTCAGCTTTCCAAAATATTCCTACCTCTTTCTGCCATTTGTTTAGAAGAAAGAGCTAACCGCTTTTCATGCTCAATAACGAATGTATATGTTATTATATCTCCATTTTTAGAAAAATTGCCTTTCCTTACATTTTCCTTTCCATTATACAAGTAAAAATTAGATGCATAAAACAAATCACTCAAATAGTCTCTGAAAAGTTGCTCTAATTGGGATCTTTCATAGCAATCAAGTGCTTTTTCCGCTGAAGATAATCTTGTACCGCCACCTCTTCTCTCAGCACCACAATCTTTCTTAAGTTCTAACGTAAATTTCTTCCTATCCTCAGTAACACTCATTACAATAGAATATCTTTTACCGCCATTGTATGTAATATTTCGCTGCGAATCCTTATCCAATACCATTTTGGCATATTTGCGTAGCGTTATAAACATAGTATCGAGACCAACCACTAACTCTTTTACATTTTCACCTACATTACTTTTAAGTAAATTACAATGCATTTTAAACTCCAATAATTGCATTACCGGTAAATGCTTAATTAGGTTAAACTCGTTACAGTATTTTTGCATTTTTACGCCATACTCACTATGGCAATTATAACGCAACATAGTCATCTCCGACTCACTCAACTGTCCTCTTATCAATTTTGCATACAAGACCTTGTCGTTCGTTTCCAGACCTGATGTTGATACAAGCGAAGTCAGTAAATATAACATTCGAAAGTGAACTGCCAAATACAATCTATTATTAGAGTAAAAATCCATATATTCGGAAATAGCAGATTGCGTTCGTCTTAGATAATCATTATTATTAGTAAAATCATTATTGATAAACTCACTTGCTATCTTTTCGAACGCTTTTCGCCCCGTAAGAACCTCATTGTTTTTTTCAAGAACATAGTTATCAATAGCATTTTGATAGCATGTCATAAAACGTTCGAACTTATTATTGAATACCTCTAACAATGTGTTGTACAGTTCCTTTCCACTTGCAATAGATATTTGATTATTAGTTTCTATAACACTTTGATTTACATTTTCTTGGCTTTGCAATGTTTTCACTAGCAAAAAAGCACTATAAAAAGCTACGATAGTACCAACAACGCCTCCAATAAAATCGCCATACGTTCCAAATAAACCATTATCTACAGGATACTCACAACCATATTCGCGATTTAAGAAGAACAAGAGCAGTATTCCACCAGATATCAATATACAGATGAAAATTATACTCCAAAACAAACCTTTCGATATTATTTTTGACTCTTGATTATTATCAGTCATATCATCTATTAATCAACAGCTATCTCTCTACAAAGAGTAGTCCCCTTTTTTATTTTTATGTTTTTTCCTTGCTGGCCATTACATTTAGGACAAAGAGGAGCTATATAAAAACCACCCGAATAATTATGAGAATGTGGTTCTGGTACTACCAGGTGTCCTCCTAAAGCAATATTCTCATTTTCATTCAGCCCCATCAAACCATACATTTTTTTCAACATCTGTGGAATCTCATCAACAAAAATCATTTTGCCACAACTACTGCATTCCAAAGAAGATTCATGATTACCTGACATAGCACGCCAATAATCAATCCAAGAATAGTCTTTTGGCGCTTTCCTCTCTGATGTATTATTTCCATTTTGAAGAAACACATCATCGTCAACACACAAAGTCATATATTCCTTGTGGTTAGCCTCTATTTCCTTTTTATATTCGTCAAATTTATTCATTTTTATTCATTAATTACAATTCATTTCATCCTCATTCCTCAAACACCTCTATACATCATATTCTGTCTTCTGGAGTCCTTACCAAATGTGGTAATATACCAATATATCACGTTCTGTAATATTATGCAGAATAATACTAAGATGACCTTCCTTTGCAGCATCATACAGTGCCTTCAAGATTCCAGAACTGTAGATATTTCTATGTTTAAAATTCAGCTGCGAAGATACGTCTTTCATATTTAAGCCCTAATTTGAGTGCTTACTTCCAAAACCTACAAACTGATCTTCTCTGTAAATGCTTGTGTCTATATTAACTACAAAAACTCAATCTTTTCTTTTTTTATAATTATTATTTCTTATTCTTCTGAGATAACGATAGATAAAAAATCTCCGAATTATGTCTATTGGTTGCCAAAATACTTCCTGTGGAAAATACGAAATAAAACGCAATTTTGCTTTTACCATTATCATAAATCTAGAAAAATGACTTTCATATTTAAACTTATTAAAACGATTATCATAATGACCGAAATTGCCCATTTGCATAATTTCATCTAGAAGAAATTGACCTACCTTCTTATTTATACCAACCGCTTCATATTTACTCAAATCTTTTTCATTTGGCTCAAACATATAATGCATTACCCAATTCAGACCTTGAACAAAGGTTAGAACTTTAAACTTTTCAAATAATTCTTTATCAACTTTTGTAAATTTTGAACTTCTTAGAACAAAATACATATCCATTATCTGACGAAGACCAATCCCTTCCCCAAACAGATGTCTATATATATGCAATAGAATATATATTCTATTAAATCCATTCGTAGGAACATGAAGACCGTTTAAAGAAATATTTGCAAACTGTATTTCAGCTTCTGATAAAAACCAATTCTGAAGATAATTATTCGCAATACGATTAGACAAATATGCAGGCTTAAAATGAACTTCAACCTCAACATCCTTAAAAATTAAAAGATTAACGTGTATATCCGTGACTTTATCAGCATAAGCAATAGTTGAAATATAACTCATTATCTTCTTATAACCACCTTTAATCCAAACATCAATATCTCCACATTGCCTTAGATTCAACAGATACTTAGGATACAACTCAACTAGACCTTGCCCTTTCAGAAAACAATATTTACAGCCATTAGAAGATAAGATGTTCTGAAGTTCTAAACATCGTCTATTAAGCAAATCGTTTTGACTTTGAATTAAAGCAGAACTTCCAAGCCATTTCATCCTTAACTCAGAAGGAAGGTTAATTATTGACACTCTTTCTCCTTTATATAATTTCTGTACTGCCCAAAATGTTATACCTACAAGAGTATGTCGTTTAGATAAATCATAAATATTGTACCATCCTTCACTTGTTGGAATTGTAGACAGATCATCTAATCTATTTAGAGATACCAATATTAACTCATGAAATAAATTTGCAATCATTTTACTATTTCTTAATAAACATTTCTGAAGGTAATTTTTGTAATATTTCTTTCTTTGACACTGCAGATAACCCTTTTGTTTTAGTGTTATATTTTTGATTTTTTTTCAAATATTCGTCTACCGTACCTATTATTCGAGCTGGATTTCCTCCAACTATGGTACCTGGAGAAACCGATTTGGTTACAATTGCACCTGCTGCAACTATAGACCCACGTCCGATAGTTACACCAGGCATAATTTGAGCATAAGAACCTATATAAGCCCAATCTTCTATAACAACCTTACCAAAACAGTCAAATTGTGGGTCTAACATTCTTACAACATTTCCACCTCCATGCGTATGAATTAATACACCTTTCGTTATTTGAACATTATTTCCTATCGTAATTAGATAAGGTTCAGTGCTCCAAAATTTGGAATTAATAAAGTTTTTATTACCTATTATTACTCCTGCCCGAACTGCCTGTTTTTCATATGAGCAGAAAACTCTAATACAAAAATTTATTATACGCTTCAACATTTCCTACTTTTCTTTTGCTGGAATACCAACTGCCATTGAATTAGATTTTATATCATGCGTTACTACAGCACCTGAACCCACTATTACATTATCACCTATTGACACACCTCCTGTTAAAGTAACATGACCACAACACCAGGTTCCAGAGCCAATATTAATAGGTTCGCTAATTCCACGATTTGTAACTTTTCCATTTGATATTATGTGTTTTGAACTCGCTATGATTGACATTGGACCGATAGTGGAATGGTTTCCAATAGTTACTCGCCCTTTAGCTTGAACATAACAATTATGTGAAATATAACAATTACGACCAATAAAAAGCATCTCTGGATGATTAATAATAACACCCTTTCCTAATTGAAAACCTCTTCCACATTTACCAAGAAATGGAGAGACTAAAAAACCCCTAATATAATTCACAGAAGTACATGCTGGCAACCAACACAAAAGCAGATTCACAATATGAATTGGTACATCATGTATAGCAAATGTAAATAAGTAAACTACTACTTTCTTAAACATAATCCATTAGCCATTAAAAATTTACTATAATAATTTTCTCTACGAGTTGAAAGAACTGATTTAACATACTCTTTTGAATTCTCAAAATTATAATTAGCCATTGAAGACATATCAGATTCAATTACTTTTAACAATGTTTTACATATACCATCTACATCCTTTTTCGCGACTATATACTGTTCTTCGATTTGTTCATGAATACCACCTGTATCACACGCGACTATTGGACAAGCCCTACTCATTGCTTCTATAACAGCACGAGAAAGCCCTTCTTGACAACTTGGGTGAACATATATATCTAAACTATCCAGCCATCTAAAGACATCATCATGATTTAGGCGACCAATAATCTTAATATTATTTTGAACACCACATTCTTTAGCAATATCCATTAGCCATGCGCCATCACCATCACCAACTAATTGATATTCAATATTAAGGCCAGCCTTTATCAATTTTGGCAAAGCTTGAATAACATACTTTTGACCTTTAAAATCAACATTTAGAGTAGAAGTTGTTCCTATTAATATTTTCTTACTTCTATCAAAAGACCTTATTTTCTCTAATCTCTTTTCTAAAACAGCTGTATCTATTTCATTCAATGTAACATTTGAACATGCAATATAAGAACCTAAAGTTGGATACTTATTCTGTAAGAACTGTTTTGTTACATAAATATTATATGGATTATTCTTAAGAGTATGCCTATAAATTAATTCCGCAGGATAAGCAAACAAACGTCTTTTTATAGATGGACTATTAACCAAAGCATCGTATGTACAAGCCACAATTTCCGTGATATATGGTTTTTTATATTTTTTACAGATATGAATTGCCAATGCTCCAAATATACTTGGCATACGACATATACAAACATCATGAGTAAGAATCAATGATTTCAACGTACCATATGCTACTAACAAATTCTTGTTAGAAGCAACCGTTGTAATTTGAGATGGATACTTTTCTCTATCTATTTTAATAGCAGTACCTTCTTGTATTATTTTAGACCTTCCAAAAAGGTCAAATTTATCAAAAATATTAAAGTATCTTGAAAAAAAATACTGATCAAATCCAGAAGAATAATAAAATATCTCATTCGAATCTACTGGATATTTATGGTCAAAAACAAATAATGCACTAGCCATATTTTTTATTTAAGTATTGATTTATATAAACGTTTATAATTATCTACATTGTTGCTCAAACTATAGCAATCATGTACCCTCTTAAAACACCTCTCTTTTTCTACCTGGAGTTTATCTGGATTTTCATACCAATCAACAATAATTTTTGCAAAATCATCATCTTTCTTACATACGGTAGAAGGATTGTCAACAACCTCAACCGAACCTCCTGCGTTCGTTGTAAGTACTGCAGTCTTGCGACTCATCGCCTCTACAATTGTGCGGCCAAAAGATTCAGATAAAGGCCATGAAGTAAGAACATATACATCTATATCATAGTAAAATTGCTCCATATCGACAAATGGTACATTTATTTTACCTACGAAACGATTGCCTAACAGTTTTCTCATTCTATCAAACATCTTATTTGTTTCTATTTCTGCTTTATCATCGAAACAACTTACATACATATAAAAAGAAGAATTCCTCGTTTTTTCATTTACCCTCTGACATATTGCTTCTGCAAGAGGCCATCCTTTCCAATCACAATAACGACCAGCAAATCCCACACGGATTTCTTTATGATTATCAAACTTTTCTTCATCTATTGTTTCATAAATTTTACCAGCAGTATTGCTAATTACACGATACTCTAGTTTTATTCCTTTATCTTTATTTGCTTTTTCCCATGATCGTTTATTAAAATCTGTTGTTGTTACCAACAAATCAAGATATTTAAAAGATAACTGAAATAACCAACGGAAGAAACCATTGTACTTTGTGTATAATCCACGATCAGTATGAAGCAAAATAATATCCTTAGGAACAATATGCAGACGCTTCAATAGCGACATTATAAAGAAACTGACCTGACTTTGCGAATGTACAATTTTAGGATGAAGCTTACTTATCAATTTGCCAACTCTTAATATGTAAACAACAAAAGCAAAAGGATTCTTTATTAAATATTTCAAACGTTTACTCTTTGTAAGATAATAAACATCTACTCTAGAGATTTTTTCTTCAAATTTTCCAGGCTGAATTACAGCCGTCTTATAAAAATTGCTAATTCCATTTAGAATTATTAACTGTGACTCTCGTTCACCTCCAAGATAGCCAAGGTTATTGTCGTTAATAATTAGTACATCGTATTTATTATTCATATTAACGTTCTATTATTTTTATATAATTAGAAATAAACTCTTCTGTTGAAAAAAGAGACTCAGCCATTCTTCGACTGTTTTGTCTCATGACATTTATTTGATCTGTATTTGTCTGTAAAAACAACATCATTTTTGCTGCTATATCATCAGAACTATTTGGATTGAATAAATAACCATTTTTACCATCCTTTACAATATCTGGATTATCACATACATTACTACACAAAATAGGTAGACCACACGACATTGCTTCACAAACAACATTAGGATAACCTTCATATTTTGAAGGAAGGACAAAGCAAGTTGATATTTGATATTCTCTCACAATATTATTTGTTGCAGAATGAAAATGGAATACATCAGATACATCCTTCTTTTGAATATATTCTTTGCAAAAAATACCATATTCATCATTTAACGGATTACCAAACCAATCAACAATAAAATTGCCTCCAATATCTTTCAATTTTCGTATAGCATCTGCAAATACTGGGATGTTCTTTTGTGGTGTAATACGAGCTACAACAATAAACCTTACAACAGGACTTTCGATTTGATTATGAATTGGAATGAATTTATTAATATCAGTGAAATTTGTGATTACTTTAACCTTTCTTGTATATTCAGGATAATTCTTCGTTATAAACCTTCCTTGAGTATAAGAGTTTGGAACAATCCAATCCGCAAAATGATACAAAAAAAATCTTAATCTTACATTTCGAGATAATGATTGAGTAGTATTACGCTCAGAAACAATAAGTTTAAACCTTCTAAATATTTTTGCAATACAACAAAATACAGAGGGTTGTTCTAAATAAGAAATTACAACATCACCATTTAATTTTCGAATTAGATTTATTGTCCCTATCAACCTATTTACAACACTATTGGTATTTAAAGAAACATGCTCAATACAATTTTTTGTTAGAATGTTTTCATAAAAATTATTATTTTTATATGTACACACAACAACATCATATCCGTTTTGTTTTAGCATAACAGACAAGCCTACAATTTGTCTTTCTGCACCTCCTGAGCTTAAACTATTAATGAAGCATAAGATCCTCATAATATTCAATTTTTGTACATTTTTTCCAATTTTTTCACCACTTCAGACATATCAAACTCTTTTATGTCTCTATCATACGGACCTGTTATTGAAGTATCTAAAATTGTTTTAGCCCATACATCTGCTCCATATGATAATTTTAAAGGTATCAACAAAGGTTTATAAAAGCATTCATTTGTTACATTGTCAGATGTAATTGTACGTACACCTGCAATCTGCGACTCTACAATAGAAACAGGAAGGCCTTCATATATAGAAGGAAATACGAACACATCCATCGCCTTTAACAATCGAGGTATATCAGTTCTATGAGATAGAAAAAAGACCTTCTGCTGAAGTCCTAACTTTTCAACTTTTGCTTTAATATCACCCAACAATTCTCCATCACCTATAAGTAATAAACGAGCATTAACTTTGTATTTTGAAACAATTCTGAAAACATCAACCAAAAACGTTTGATTTTTCATATCTGCAAATCTACCAACATGTCCTATAAGAAAAGAATCTTCTTCTATACCAATAGAATGCCGAATCTCAGCTTTTGATTCATTAATATTTGAAAATCGACTAAAATCAACACCATTTTTTAATACTATGGTATTATTAACATTGAATATTTTATTTAATTCAACCCTCATTTTCTCATGAAGACCGATAAAACACATTTTATTATTCTTTATGAGAACTTTTGCAGCCTTAAATTCATCTTTATGCCCTTCGCCGAAGTATCTATGAGGTAGACTATGACAAGTATAAAATACATTACAGCCTTTAATTATAGAAGAAGACGGAGCCAAATATTTCAGCATAACTGAATGCACATGAATTACATTTGGTCTATATGATAAAAGAAAAGACCGTAACTTTCTTGTAATATATTGTTTTTTAAAAACTCTATTAATTATTTTTGAAAAAAAATTATAGTTCTCGTAAACAGAAAAAACCTCAACCCCACTAGCTTCCACCTGTTTATAATTAGCGGAATAAGTACAAGGGTATATAGTAAAAATTACAATATCAAACTTTTCTTTGTCTATTAATGTGGCATAATCCTTAACAATAGATTGAGCTCCACCATCACTTAAGCTTTCTATTATCTCGATAATTTTCGTTTTTTTCATATTTTATGATTTTTTATATCGTAAAATTCTTCTAACGTACACCCAATAAAACCTTTACTTACCGCATAGGCAAACAGTTCATCCATAGTACTGAACAATTTGTCAATATCTTCTTTTGTTTTAAAATAAGGACTTCCTCCTGGCATTAACTCTGATGAATGAACCATAAACTCAACATAATTATCTTGGTTTGGATCAGATTTTACAAGCCATTTCATCTCTCGTAAACTTGAAGAAGCAGGTCTCAACCAGATATTCTTTCCTCTTAAAATTTGTTTTACAATTGATTTTATATTTGAATAATTAAAAATCCTTCTTGATTTTATTATAGACATTGGAACTTCTAATACATTCCCTATATTGTGAGTTTTGCATGGAACATGAGTATAATCACATCCAAAATTCCGGCTTTCACCTTTAGTTTTTATCCAAGAAACGGAAGGAGTAAAAGAGCAATCTATTGATATATCATACTTTTCAAGAAGTTTAAAATAGCGCTTATCCATAACCCATCTTCCTGCTCGATGGCTTCGAGGTTTTTTACCTATAGCCTTAGCAATCAAGTCATAAGTAAGTTTAAATTTTTCTTCCATTATATGGTCTGGATATTCTACCAAAAATGCATTACCTTCATATTTGCCATTAAGGTCATAAAAAGGAGGATTATTCCATCCATGAACATGTATTCCTACCTCACACTTACCAGCCAAAACTTTTGGTTTTATATACTCGACATAATCAAAACTGTTAATCATTTCATAGTTTGTGAGATATACTGGCTTGAATCCATATTTCTCACATAAATCCTGAAATCGTGGAATAAAAAATGCATTTTGGGTTTGCACCTCAGAACCTTTAGTATAACTCCAGAGATTGTCACCTTCTGTATCTACTGTAATAATGAAGTATTTCATTTTATCTTCTAATTATAAATTTTCCTATTATGAAGTACATGCCATATCTTACGACATTCAAACATCTAACGAATTCACTTCTTGCCCAAGGAACCATAGTACATAAAAATGTAAGCAAAAATAACGGGTATAGCATATCTCCTCGAAGTAGTCTTCGATATGATTCATTTTCTGCATAAGCAATAAAATAACCATATAGCAACATAAACATCCACCCCAAATTTCCAAAATTAACATATAGTTCTCCTATAGACGAAAAGCCAAGTCCAGAACTTAAATTATTGGCATAATCAGTAATCCTATCACTCAATCCAACATTATTGTCTTGTACGACTGAGATTCTTGATGAAAGAGGTATTGTTGATCTTACAAGAGTTGTAGGGATTGTCTTGAAATTCATCGTACCATGATCAGCCGCTTCTATAGCATAAACAGCTGGTCTCGCAGAACCGCCCATTTCTGCAACTGTAGTTATAATATTTGCAGAAAGTGCATCACTTGAATTAAAAATATTCGAATTCAAATTATTTCTATTGGCTCCTATGACTCCCAATAATGAAAAACAGAATATACCACCAATACACCAAACAAATATATACTTTCTTTGAAAAAGATTTCTATGAGTTATAGGAGCCATTAATAAGAGAATAGCCACATAAGTTATAGACAAACCTCTAGCTCCTGTTAGCATATATATAAAGACTAAAGCAATTAGCGCTATATACACAAGTTTTACGTGCTTTTTCTTAAAAATTGCCCACATAGAAAAATATGGGGCAGAAAACCTTACAAATCGAGTAAATTCATTTGAGGTCTCACCTCTTCCTGATTCAAAAAAATCATGATAACTCATTGTTTGTCTCATTATCAACATATGAAAACCTTCATAAAACAAATAAAACAATGAAACAACAAGAAGAAATGTACATATTTGATCAAAACGTCTTGTATTTTTACCACTAATAACATTAGCTTTATAACCATCCTGTATACTCCGAAGAGTAACACAATTTCCTGGTTTTGACACATATAAAGATGTACCTAAGTTTAACGCTGCTATACACATATTTTGAAATCGAAGCATATTGGCAACTTCTCCTACATCTATTTTGAAGTACAAATAAAGTAATTCTAATGGAACCTGCAAAGTATACAGTATAGATTGTCCCATATTACAGAAAAGCATATATGCTACAAAAAAAACATATAAAGAAGTAATTCTACCACCAAACTTTAGCCAATTTCTGAAACATAAATAATATGATACACAACACAATATTGTATATAGATAATGTGTGGCCTCATTATTCTCTGTTACATAAAAACTAATTACTAAAGAAAATACCAACCAAAAAAATGATGGCAACACGCCAAATCGATATTGTTTTTCCATTCCTTACTATATTTATTTTCATGATTTGTACAATTGTGCCAAACGTTTTATAACTTGCTTCATATCAAAAGATGTTATATCATTATGGATTTTACCTCTTATTGTTTTATCAAATATTGTATCTGCCCACTTAGTTGAAGGAGCCTTAATATCAAGCGGGACTGCTTCATCTGAAAAAAAGCACTCTTCAGTTACATTAGTTGAAATAAGGCAACGTAATTTTGAGACCTGGGCTTCAACTAAAGTAACTGGCAAACCTTCAAACTTGGATGGAAAAACAAAAATATCCATAGATTTTAACAAACGAGGGATATCGTTACGATGATGTAAAATTGTATATTTATCATCTAACCCGTATTCATGCAATTTAGCTTCTACTTTGTCTTGCAGCTCGCCCGTTCCTATCATAAGAAGATGTGCTGTTGGTTTTATCTTAACAACCTCCTTAAATATATCTATCAATTTATCATGATTCTTTGCTTCAGTAAATCGTCCTATATGACCGACAACAAAAGCATCGCAAGGTACATTAATAGTCTCTCGTATTTCCGTTTTTGTCTCTGGTATTCCTTGATATTTAGAGAAATCGATCCCATTAGGCAAAATAAGTGTCTTATCTGTCGAAAACATTTCGTTTAACTCCTTACGCATATTATCATGTAAAGCTATCAAGTGAAGATTATTATTATCAACTAAATATTGTGCAGCTGGTTTTTCGTTTCTCCATCTTGTTTTTTTAAAAATAAATGAAGGCATACTATGACAGGTAAAAAATAGCTTGACCTTACCTCTAATTTCACTACTAATTAGTTTTACATAATACAAGACTTCTAGATGTGAATGAATTACCGTTATATTGTACTCCTTAATTATTTTAAGGAGTTTATACTTTACATAAGAATCATGTATAAAGCGATTCCAAATTTTTTGACCGAAATATGTCTTACACATTTTCTTTTTAGGATAAATGGTTAAGACTTTACGTCCTTTTTCGGATAAAGTTTTTACATATGGTGAATCCTTTCTTGGAGGCCACAGTACAACTGTAATTACATTTATCTCTTTTTCGTCAAGCATTAAGGCATAATCTCTTACTAGAGATTCCGCACCGCCTTCATCAAGATTTGTAATAAATTCTATTACATTTATTTTATTTTTCATTTGCTTGTGCAAGTATAATATTTTTTTTAATAAAACTAACACTATTATCGACTTTATCCTTTATCCTTCTTTCTATAAGGTGCCAATCATAATTATTCTTTTCTATTGTACTATTAATACATGAAACAGCATCTACATCCATTAACAAATCATGTATCCTAGAAGAATCGCTATGCTTATGCCAAACACTGAAAGGTTTCTGCAATATAAGAGCAAAAGACATTCCATGAAAAGAATCTGTCACAACAAAAGATGAATAATATATTAAATTGACAAATTCAATCGGACCTGCATCATGAATATTTTTATTAGAAAACCGACATTTAAAAGAACTGTCAATAGCTACTATTTTACATCTATATTTTTTAGCAATTCCTAATGCCTCTTTCTTTATAGCTGCAGTATTAGTATGATTTAAATTATAAACAAGGACATATCTTTCTTGTATTATTCTATCACATCCAGCAAAACAAGTCCATTGTTCCTTTGTTAGTAAATAAACTGGATCAATAACAGCCGTTGACTTAATTCCAATATCTGCAAGTAATGATACTGCTGATTTTTCTCTAACAGAAACACTATCAATATTATCTAAATAAGTTTTTAGCATTTCTACATAATTTTCTGGAATAGAAGGCATAGCAAAACTGGCTGCATATGAAATCTTTCTCTTAACAGAGCCAAAGGATAGAAAGAAAGCAGCATCTTTACCATTTGGCAAGTTGCAATTCCATATCTGATCAGATCCAGCAATATACATATCAGCAAGGGGAGGATCTATTTGTAATGATTTTAAATCCGAATAACGTTTCGTACATTTAAGTTTCTCTGCCTTAAAACGATCAAACGGTTTTATCCTACGCCACGTTGCAAAAGTAACAGGCAATAACCTAAGTGAGTAAATAAAATGAAAAATTTTAGATTTCTGACAGAGTGAATAGTATCTATTCGTTTCTTCTACATACCCAAACTCATAATGATGAGATAAATAATCTGGTTTATAATCAATTATTTCAGCATCATGTCCCAACGTATTGAGGAATGATGATAAAGCGTATGCTTGTAACGAGGCGCCATAATTATAAACATCATGACAAGTAATTATATCTATCTTCATTTTTTATTCATGATTAATTTTATCATTGTTAATCCTCTTTCTCCCAAAACACTTCGTACTTTATTTACAACATCACTTTTAATATTTTGCGAGATAGTCTTTCGATCTTTTTCAAGAGACCATGTCGATAACAAAGCGTCACTTTCAGATTGATTATCTGTAAAGACCTCAAATACTATAGATTTTTCAGAAATAGAAGAATTCACAAAATGATCTACAGAGTTTAAGAATTCTTCTTTGTTATCAGCAGAAAGATACTCAAATCCAAGATCCTCTGCAAAATTCTTAACTAGCGAATGAGATTTATTTCCATAATGCCCTCCAGCGGCAATATATTTATCAGCTAATTCTCCAAACAATGAACCTGCATGATAAAAATTTCTAAATTCTGTACCTTTTCCATTATTAACTATAAGTAATCGTACATTATTACCAATATGTCTATTTCCAAGGCAATTCATATCATAGAAAAATGCCAAGTCACCAACGACTCCAAAATATAACTTGTCTTTATTGGCCAAAGAAGCTCCAATAAGAGAAGATACACCGCCATCAATGCCAAACCCTCCAACATTTGAATAAGAACGCACTCCTTCTGCAAGTTCAAATAAGTTCCAAGATCTAGTACTATTTAATATACCCAAATGAAGGACTGACCCAAAAGGTATTTTCTTTGCAATTTTAGATGCTATCCAAATATTGGAAAATGGAAGTTCAGGCAATTTTGAAAGTACTCTATTATATATTTGTTTACATTCCTTCCAATATGAATTATCTGAAGAAACAGATTCTATAGTATAATATCTAAAGAAATCTGTTTCTGTCATTTCAAAAATATAACGTAAAGCATGGAATGGGTCTCTAATTTCACCATCAGGACTTACACGCCAAACTTCTTTTTTCTTCAAATTCTCAACGCACGCATACTCCGCAGATATTTCTCCGATATGTATGCAAAGATCAAGATTACAAACTTCATAAGTTGCATCCTTTTGATAGGCGACTAAAGAAAAATTTACTTTATATTTTCCATAATATCCACTTGTATGATCACAGAAAACGACAGCATTTCTTGATGCACAAAACGCCTCTATAGCACATACTTCTTCTTGTGTAAAATCATTGTGTGACCCAACAAAAATTCCTATACGTCCTTCAGGCATTTCTGGCATTCTATCCAAAGTGTCATAAGCAATCCGATCTATTTTTCTTACAGTAGGTAATGTATTTATTGAGAAATCACGATTGTAAGAAGTAAAAAGATTTATATGTACAGGACCACATCCTCTTCTCTTCAACTGACACAAAGCATTATTAATTTTTAGTTGACAATAATACTCATCTACTGAATTATTAATTCTTGGGATGTCTACACTTAGTGTAGCAATGTCATTAGGTATGCTCCTACGGTCTATTATCTGAGCATCAAGTTGGCCTATTCGATCTGTATTTTGTGTTCCTGTTACAGCTAAAATCGGTAACTTTCGATAATAAGCTTCCGTCAAACCAGACATATAATTTCTTGAAGCAGTAGCTCCAGTACATGTTATTACAACAGGTTCTCCAGTTTCTGCTGCCATTCCACATGCCATATAGGCTGCAGAACGTTCATCTACACATGAATAAATTTCAAAAAAAGGATCATACTGTAAACTAGCAACAAAAGCCAAGTTTGTTGTTCCAGGACTTGCGAAAACGCGCTTAATTCCATGTTCCTTTAAAAGAGCTACTAAATACAGTACACCCTTCTCATTTGCATATTTTAATTCCATAATTTTTCGATTTTTTATAATGAATAATATTGATCTAATCCATTTATTTTAAGATGGCTACCAGCATCACAATATATAGTTTCACCATTGATACAAAGCGAAGCATCACTTAAAATAAAGCTAGCAACTTCTGCAATTTCTGATGGTAAAAGAAAACGACCTGCAACGCTATTATTAGAATAATCCTCAGTTATCTCATGTTCGCCCTTAGTCATATTAGTATAAGTCACACCTGGTGCAATTGCATTGACTCTGATGCCACATTGATATACTCTTCTTGCTAAACCACCAACTAAACTATTAATTGCATTTTTTGTTAAACCATAAGGCAAATCATTGAACTTTCCACCAGTTTCGGATGAGACAAACAATAAAGAACCAGATTCACTTTTGCTCATCTTGTATTTAATAAAAGATTTAGCAAAAAAGAAATTTGATTTCAAATTGACATCAAATTGCTTAGAAAAGCCTTCGGAAGTTACATTTAAAAAATTTCCTTCATGTAGCGATATTCCTGCATTAAGAACAATTGAATGGATTTTTCCATATTTGGCATCACATTCAAAAAGGAAATTCTCTATTTCGTCTATATGATTATTATCAAAAACTACATAATGTGCTCTTTCTCCTAAATTGGAAACGGCTTCTTTCAAATCTTTTTCATTTCTTCCAGAGATAATAACTTCTGCACCTTCTCCTATAAGTTTTTTAGCAATGGCATATCCAATACCCTTAGACCCGCCAGTTACAACTATATTTTTATCAACAAATAGTGAGCCATATAGTATTTGAGATATTTCAATTTTTATGTTATTCTTTGGTTGAGAAATAGCCGATATCACCCAATTGCGCAAAATATTTTTTATATTCATGATTTAAATTTATTAACTAATCCTAACATTTTAGATATAAAGAAATGTTGTTCTCCATTTGTAAGTCCCAAAACAAATATAGACAAACTTGCACCAAGAATTGAAACAAAACAATTTATAAACATTCTAACATAAGAAGGATCTATTGTAATTGTAATAATTGCAGGAATAAGTAAAGATGATATTGTTGGTAATGAAATTTTTAGCAAAACGTCCTTGACAAACAACATAATAGGAAAATCTAATAAATCTTTCATAATCCACAGTCTTATTACCTGTACAATTATATACACGAATATATAAACCCAATATGTGGCAACTACACTTGCACCTAAAAAGTAAGCTATCCATGTTATAAAGAATACCGTTGAACCAGATAATGTTATCCACAATGTGTACTTTTTTATATTTCCTGTTGCAAGACAAGCTGTATATCCAGTTGTTCCTAAACAAGTAACTAACATTCCTATAAATGATAGACGTACAAAAATGACAGTATAATTTGGAACATTTTTTAACCAAATTGTTAATATGCTTTCTGTTTCAAACAATATCGGCAGAGTTACAACAAACAATAAATAGTATGAAAAACGTGCACCTTTACAAACAAGGTAATTCAAACGTTCTCTATCTCCAGCTGCATAAGATTTAGTAATTTGAGGATTTACAGCCATTGAAAAATTATTTACAAATTGTAATATGGCTCCGTCTACCTGTGTAGCAATTCCTCTTGCAGCATTTAAGGCAACACCAAAATATACATTCACCAACAAGCTAACACCTTGGGTATTAAATATATAAGCTGCATTAGAGAAAAAATTCCACCCTGCAAACCCCATCATCTCTTTAAATACAACTCTGTCATATACAAACTTTGATCGACACTCTTCAAAATTTCTACTGCAATACATACTATATAGAAACCTTATAAAGACAGATACACACACAAGTAAAACCACATAAGTTTGTAGTTTATCAAAAGGTGATATCAAAAGCATATAGACCACAGCCAATTTTAACACCACTTCAATAATACTTATATATGCAAAAGCATTCATGTGCTCATGAGCAATAATACATGCATTATATGGAGTACTTACCAGTCCAACAACAAACGTTATAAGCGAACATTGGAGTACCCAGTTAGCTGCAATAATTCGACCTTCTGGAATATCCATTTTAGAATTCAAGAACCACACACCTACTATCTCACAAAGAGAAAGAACAAGAATTGCAATAACAATTTGAATAAGAATACTAGTAGAAAATATTTTAACTAATCCATCTTTATCACCTTTTCCTATCCCATATGTTATATATCTACTAATCGAATTAGATAATGCTCCAGAAATAACAGAGAACATAGCAACGACACCACCAACAGCTTGATATACACCATAATCATTAACACCTAGTGTATTTAATACAACTCTACTTGTATATAAAGACACAAACATTATCAATATCGTTCTAACATATAATAATGCAGTATTCTTTGCAATTGTTTTATTATTTTTTAAGTTATCTGACATCTTGTACTATATTCGTTATATATTCTTTTGCGTATTTATTTTAATATACAGAAGTGCTTTGCTTGATTTTTGATTATTATAGTTCATACTATATTAATATTTAATATCAAAACTCGCACTTCCATATCTTCCGATATTATAATATGATTAATCCCTACGAAAAACGTCACGAGTATATACCATATACTGAACATCTAATAGAGAGTCATCAAAGCGATTCGCAACAATCGCATTACTCAAAGTTTTAAACTTCTCTAAATCATTAACTACGAGTGAGCCGAAGAAGGTTGTGCCGTCTTCCAATGTTGGTTCGTAGATTATTACCTCTGCTCCCTTTGCCTTAATACGTTTCATAATACCCTGGATGGCTGACTGGCGGAAGTTGTCTGAGTTTGACTTCATGGTCAAGCGATAGACTCCGATGACAACTGAATGTTCTTTGCTTGCATCCCACTGACCGTTTTCTGCATAATAGCCTGCTTTGCGCAAGACTGCATCGGCAATGTAGTCCTTGCGTGTGCGGTTTGACTCTACAATAGCAGACATCATGTTTTGAGGAACGTCTTGGTAGTTGGCCAATAGCTGCTTGGTGTCCTTAGGCAAACAATAGCCACCGTAACCGAATGATGGATTGTTGTAGTGGGTACCGATACGTGGATCGAGACCTACGCCTTCGATGATAGCCTTTGAATCAAGACCTTTTACCTCGGCGTAAGTGTCAAGCTCGTTGAAGTAGCTTACGCGAAGAGCAAGGTAAGTATTGGCAAACAATTTCACAGCCTCAGCCTCTTTCATTCCGACATACAATGTCGGAATGTCTTCCTTAATAGCTCCTTCCTGCAAAAGAGCAGCAAAAGTGTGAGCAGC
>ERZ870052.316-NODE-316-length-19462-cov-8.412278_pt1 | contig 19462 bp, 15 predicted proteins | sample MGYA00520889_ERZ870052 | MGnify/ENA primary metagenome ERZ870052 (study PRJEB32232, sample SAMN07284988) | human gut metagenome | biome: human-associated habitat; material: feces | host: Homo sapiens | place: Tanzania | collected 2014-08-14 ...
ATATAGTAACATAACAATTATATTTTACAGACATAACGTGCGATGGGCAATCTTAAGAATACTATTGCCACGTTTGCCAAAGCCCAATGTTCGGCATGGGTAGCATCATGCGTAGACTTCGGTATAACGCTGTTGCTTGCTAATGTGCTGGGTATGTGGTATGCTTATGCCACATTGTTGGGAGCCTTCAGCGGTGGACTTGTCAATTGTGGCATCAACTACCGTTGGGTTTTTCATGCAATAGGGCTTAAGAAGAAGTACGTGGCGTTGCGCTATGTGTTTGTGTGGATAGGCAGCATAGCCTTCAACACCTTAGGCACCTGGCGGCTAACCGAACTGACGGGTATGAATTACATCATATCAAAGACCATTGTGGCTGTGCTGGTAGCTGTGCTGTGGAATTATCAGATGCAGCGCACCTTTGTGTTCCATTATGGAAGGTCGTGCGGGCAATAATGCTTGATATCTGCTACCGACGATGGCAAAGCATAGTCAACCAATAAAAGAAACAAAACAAATTAAAGAATATGAATTATAGGGATTTTTTACAGAAGGTGATATATGTCATCATCAACCCTCTGATTAAGGGAATGATAAAGATAGGCATCACTCCCAACTTCATTACAACAACGGGTTTCTTGCTTAATGTTGTTGCAACAGCAATGTTTATTTATGCAGCCGAACTGCCTTCAGAAGAGGCAATGGCATGGATAGGATGGGGTGGAGGTGTAATCCTCTTTGCCGGATTGTTTGACATGATGGACGGCCGTTTGGCACGTATGGGCAATATGTCGTCTACATTTGGAGCATTGTGGGACTCAACACTCGACCGATACAGCGAGCTTTGCACCCTCTTTGGCATCTGCTACTTCTTGCTTAGCATAGAAGGATGGGAATGGGCAGGCGTCGTTACCTTTGTAGCTATGGTAGGCTCGGTAATGGTAAGTTATGTGCGTGCGCGTGCCGAAGGTCTGGATATAGAATGCAAGGTAGGACTAATGCAGCGCCCTGAGCGTGTAGTTGTTACAGCCATAGGTGCAATATTCTGCGGCGTGTGCAGCAATGTATGGGTGCTTGTAGTACCTATGATTATCATCGCTGTGCTTGCCAATATTACTGCCTTTTGGCGTGTGGCACATTGTTATAAGGAGTTGAACAAGCGTGACGGCAAGAAAGCCTAAGCCAGTTGTAGGCAATAGAAAATCTATTTGATATAAAATGTTCAGCATTTACATTATATTATTCTGGTTGCTCCTTGTGGTTCTGCGTCCTACACGCAAGGTGGCATTGGCTCTGTTGCCGTGGCTTCTCTTTGCCGTGAGCTACGACTCTATGCGCTTTTATCCCAACTACAAGGTAAATCCTATTGATGTTAGAGGACTTTTCGAGGCCGAACGCTTGCTGTTTGGAATAGCTACAGCATCGGGAACAGTTATACCAGGCGAATGGTTCAACATGCACAACTGTGCCGTTGCCGACTTTATGGCAGGCGTGTTCTATCTATGTTGGGTTCCGGTGCCGTTGGGCTATGCTATTTGGTTGTACCTTAAGGGTAAGCGCGAGATGTATCTTCGCTTCTCGTTTGCCTTCCTCTTTGTCAACCTTGTAGGTTTCTGCGGATATTACATACATCCGGCAGCGCCACCTTGGTATGCCCTTAACTATGGTTTTGAGCCTGTGCTCAATACCCCAGGCAATGTAGCAGGCTTAGGTAGATTCGACCAGTTGCTTGGCATTCCAGTATTCAAGTCTATCTACGGCAACAACAGCAATGTGTTTGCTGCAGTTCCGTCGCTGCATGCAGCCTACATGCTTGTAGCTACCATATATGCCGTAAAGGCGCGCGAGCATAAACTTACCATCGCCGTTTTTGCATTCATCTGTATGGGTATATGGTGGACAGCAGTCTACAGCACACATCATTATATTATAGACGTATTGCTCGGCATACTTACAGCCATTATTGGAGTAGTGGTGCTTGAGGGCTGCATACTGCGCAATGCAGCTGTTGGCAATGTGTTGAAGAAATATATTGCAAAGATATCCTAACGACAATGAAGTATATTGCAGTATTGACAATAGCCGGTTCGGACAGTTGTGGCGGAGCCGGAGTGCAGGCAGACATCAAGACGATGTCTGCCTTAGGTGTTTATGCGGCATCGGCAATAACATCGATAACCGTGCAGAACACTATGGGGGTGAAAGCCATTCAAGCTATTAAGCCCGATATAGTATCGGGACAGATAAAGGCTGTAATGGACGACATTAAGCCCGAGGCGGTGAAGATAGGAATGGTAAACGATATGGCAACAATAAAGGCAATCGTCAACACTCTGCAAGAGAGCAAGCCGGGCATAATGGTTATTGATCCTGTAATGGTGTCTACCAGTGGATCGATGCTTATGCAGCCCGAAGCCTTAGACATATTCTGCCGTATGTTGTTGCCAATGGCTACATTGCTTACACCAAATGTGCCCGAAGCAGAGGTTCTGTCAAACATCAAGATAAACAGTATGGACGATATGGACCGTGCCGCACATAACATACTCGACATGGGATGTAAGGCTGTGCTGATAAAGGGAGGACATCTTGAGGGAAACAAGAAGATAGACCGACTGTATATTAAGGACGGCGAAACGCACCAGTATGTGCACGAAACCATACATACACGCAATACACACGGCACAGGTTGCACTCTATCATCGGCAATAGCCTCTTTTATGGCACGTGGTGAAGATATGCCACAAGCTGTGGCAAAAGCCAAGACATATCTTTCTATGGCTCTTGAAGCCGGAAAGGATGTGAATATAGGCGAGGGACACGGTCCTGTTGACCATTTGTTTAATCCTGAGAAATTGATAATAAGATGATACAATTCATAACACACTCAAATACACGTTACGATTATGTGGAAGGCGCACGCCTTGCTCTTGAGGGCGGATGCCGATGGATTCAGTTGAGAATGAAGGATGCCCAAGAAGTCGACTTCTTATTGGCTGCCAAGCAGATTGGTGCTATGTGCAAGGAGTATGGCGCCACATTTATTCTTGACGACCATGTAGAATGGGTAGGAATTACTGGTGCCGACGGTGTGCACTTAGGCAAGAATGATATGCCAGTGGACGAGGCACGCAACCAGCTTGGTGCAAACCGCATAATAGGAGGCACGGCAAACACCTTTGAGGATGTAGAACGCTTGTGGCGTCAAGGTGCCAACTATATAGGTTGTGGACCCTATCGCTTTACAACAACCAAGAAGAATCTGTCTCCGGTATTGGGACTTGATGGCTATCGACACATTATCAGTAAGATGAAGGCGCATGACATCAACATCCCCGTTGTAGCCATTGGCGGCATCTTGCAGCCCGATATAAAGGATGTAATGGCAACAGGCGTTAGTGGCATAGCTGTTAGTGGCGCTATACTTAATGCCGAGAATCCGGTGGAAGAGATGAAACGCTTTATAGACAGCTTGTTGTAATGTTTTGATTAAGACAAAACTTGATTGTATGAAATGGATTGTTATAACCTCTCCAAAGTTTCTGCAAGGCGAGGCTCACCTCATACCCCGGCTATTTGCCCATGGTGTAGATCTTCTTCACCTTCGTAAGCCAGGTGCAAGCATAGAGGAATGCAGCCAGTTGCTTGACAAAATACCTCAGGAGTGGCACAACCGTATAGTGTTGCACAGCCATTTTGAGTTGGCAAGCACTTACCGTCTGCATGGCATACACCTCAACCACCGCTGTCCGCAAGCCCCCGAAGGCTTCAATAAGAGCATATCATGCTCGTGTCACAGTTTGAAGGAAGTGGTGCACAACAAGCCAAGGATGAATTATATGTTCCTTAGTCCTATATTCGACAGTATATCCAAGGAAGGCTATGGAGCCGCCTTCACACCCGAAATGCTGAACGACGCAGCTGCCAATAAGATTATAGACAATAAGGTGATAGCATTGGGAGGCATAGACGCCAGTCATATACAAGCCTTAAAAGAGTGGCATTTTGGTGGCGCAGCCTTCTTGGGCGACATATGGAACCGCATCGACGACAAGGATGTGGACAATTATTTAGACTATTTAAGCCATTTGCTTAAAGGCTGACAACAGGTGGTACGGCCTAATAACCGTACCACTCAAATTACTATTATCCTTAGTTTCTATTTGCTACTATTGATAGTTTTGCTTTCTTGTTTTGTAAGAAATTGTCATTTTTCTTGTCTTTTTAATTGCTATAACATTTATTTTTCGTAAATTTGCCGACACTTTATTAAACTTAATGTTACGACACGGTGCCATACGCCCCACTGTCGCGCAGTAAGCTAAGCAGACAAAGGTGTCTCGCTCATACCTCTCTCGTATTGAGGATTGGGACAGAAGCCAGTCTCGCTGCGTAGACAAGCTTAGGCATCGAAACACAATCAGCCTCCTTTGTATGGAGGCATTAACCAAAGAACAAGAAGAAAATGAAAGTATTAAAGTTTGGCGGAACCTCGGTAGGTTCCGTGGAGAGCATTCTTAGTCTCAAGGCTATTGTAGAGAAACAGGCAGAAAAACAGCCAGTAATTGTGGTGGTTAGCGCCCTTGGAGGCATTACCGACAAGCTCCTTGCCACATCCCAACTTGCCCTTAAAGGTGACGATGCGTGGAAAGACGAGTTTCAGGCTATGGTAGACCGCCACCACAAGATGATAGATACCATCATTACCGATACACGCAAGCGTGAGAAACTGTTTAATATTGTAGACTCGCTGTTTGAGCAGTTGCGCTCTATCTATTTCGGCGTCTACCTCATCCACGACCTTTCCAACAAGACACAGGATGCTATCGTAAGCTATGGTGAGCGTCTTAGCTCAAATATTGTAGCCACACTTGTGCAAGGAGCTAAGTGGTTCGACTCGCGCGATTTTATTAAGACAGTGCAGAAGAATCACAAGAACATTCTTGACTCCGAACTTACCAATCGTCTGGTACGTCGTACATTCAGCGACCTACCACGCGTATCTCTTGTTCCTGGTTTTATAAGTATGGACCGCGACTCTAATGAGACAACCAATCTCGGACGTGGTGGTTCCGACTATACCGCTGCTATTATTGCAGCTGCCCTCGATGCCGACATACTCGAAATATGGACCGATGTCGATGGCTTTATGACAGCCGACCCGCGTGTAATAAAGACCGCTTATACTATAAACGAGCTTAGTTATATCGAGGCAATGGAGCTTTGCAACTTTGGTGCAAAGGTTATTTATCCGCCAACGATATATCCTGTATGCGTAAAGAATATTCCAATTCGTGTTAAGAACACATTCAACCCCGAAGCAGAGGGAACTATTATCAAGGCACAGATAGACAACGACTCTAAGCCAATCAAGGGTATATCGAGTATCAACGGCACTACGCTTATAACAGTAACGGGTTTGTCGATGGTGGGTGTCATTGGTGTAAACCGACGCATCTTTACAGCCTTGGCCGACAATGGCATAAGCGTGTTTATGGTGTCGCAGGCTTCTTCGGAGAACTCTACATCTATAGGTGTGCGCGATCAGGATGCCAAGGCTGCCGTAGATGTTCTTAACGGCGAGTTTGCCAAGGAGATAGAGACTGGTGCCATGTTCCCTATGCACGCCGAGAGTGGACTTGCTACTATCGCCATCGTAGGCGAGAACATGAAGCATACACCTGGCATTGCCGGTAAATTGTTTGGCACATTGGGCCGAAGCGGCATTAGCGTCATTGCCTGTGCACAAGGTGCATCCGAGACCAATATCTCGTTTGTTGTAGACAGCACCTATCTGCGCAAGGCATTGAATGTGTTGCACGACTCGTTCTTCCTTTCAGAATACAAGGTACTAAACCTCTTTGTCTGCGGTGTAGGAACTGTGGGCGGACAACTTCTTGAGCAGATACACGATCAGTACGAGGAACTTAAGCGTACCAAACGACTTAAGCTGAACGTTGTGGGCATAGCGTCGTCGAAGAAGGCCATATTCAATCGCGACGGCATCGATCTTGCAACCTATCGCGAAGAGCTTGAGAAGGCTCCGGCATGCAACGACCAACTGTTGAGAGACGAGATTATAAAGATGAACATCTTCAACAGCGTGTTTGTGGATTGTACGGCAAGTAAGGATGTGGCTGCATTGTACCAGTCGCTTATCGAACATAATACATCTGTCATTGCCGCCAACAAGATAGCTGCGTCGTCGTCGTACGACAATTATATTAAACTTAAGGAAACTGCCCTTGCGCGTGGTGTCAAGTTCCGTTACGAGACTAATGTGGGAGCTGGACTACCTATCATTGGCACCATAAACGACTTGCGCAATTCGGGTGACGTAATACTTAAGATTGAGGCTGTGCTTAGCGGCACGCTCAACTTTATATTTAACGAGATATCTGCTGATGTGCCTTTCTCAGAGGCAGTGCGCCGTGCCAAGGAGCAAGGCTACAGCGAGCCCGATCCACGTATCGACCTTAGTGGCAAGGACGTTATACGTAAACTTGTAATCCTATCAAGAGAGGCAGGCTATAAGGTAGAGAAGGCTGATGTGGAGAAACATCTATTTATACCCGACTCGTTCTTTGAAGGTAGCATAGACGACTTCTGGCAGAAACTGCCAAGTCTTGATGCCGACTTTGAGGCTCGTCGCAAACAACTTGAGGCAGAAGGCAAGCGCTGGCGATTTGTAGCCACATTCGACCATGGCAAGACTTCTGTGGCCTTGAAGGAAGTAGGACAAGCACATCCGTTCTACAACCTTGAAGGCAGCAATAATGTTGTGTCTCTAACAACCGAGCGTTACCGCGAGTTCCCAATGCTTATCCAAGGCTACGGAGCTGGTGCCAGTGTTACGGCTGCCGGCGTGTTTGCCAATATTATGTCAATAGCTAACGTATAAAGGTCTTTTGCGTATGAAACACATTATAATACTTGGCGACGGTATGGCCGACCATGCCGTCGACCGTCTTGGAGGAAAAACACTTCTCGAATATGCCAATACTCCTAATATGGACCATTTGGCACGTATTGGACGTACCGGACGCTTGCTTACAGTGCCCGATGGTTTTCTGCCTGGTAGCGAGGTTGCCAATGCTACTATCCTTGGCTATGATATGAATAAGGTGTACGAGGGTAGAGGTCCATTGGAGGCAGCCTCTATAGGTTACGAAATGGAACCAGACGACCTTGCATTGCGCTGCAACATCATCTGTCTTGAGGATGGCAAAATAAAGAATCATCATGGCGGACATCTTACCACCGACGATAGCACTCAACTGATTGACCTCCTTAACGAGCGTCTTGGCAGCGACCGTATACGCTTTGTAAAGGGCATACAATACAGACATCTCCTTATTATAAAAGGTGGGAACAAGTACATCGAGTGTGCTCCACCTCACGACCATCCCAATGAGGAATGGCGCAAGCTACTTATCCGTCCAGAGAAAGGATACGAGCAAGAGGCTTTGCCGACTGTTACATTGCTCAATGAGCTTATCATCAAGTCGCAGGACGTGCTGTACGACGCTCCACTTAATGTAAAGCGACGTGCCGAAGGTAAAGACCAGGCTAACAGCATATGGCCATGGGGTGGAGGATATCGTCCGCAGATGAAAACCCTTTCGGAGATGTATCCACAGATAAAGCGTGGCGACGTGATATCGGCTGTAGACCTAATACGCGGCATAGGCCATTATGCAGGGCTGCACAATATCATTGTGCCAGGAGCAACTGGACTTGCCGATACAAACTATGAGGGCAAGACACAAGCGGCTATAGAGGCCCTACGTAAGGACGATTTTGTATTCCTGCATGTTGAGGCAAGCGATGAGGCTGGTCATGATGGCGACCTTGAACTAAAGTTGCGCACTATAGAGAACCTTGACAAACGTATGGTGGGTCCTATCTTTGAAGAAGTGTCCAAGTGGGACGAGCCTGTAGCAATAGCTATTATGCCCGACCATCCTACACCAGTAGAGATACGCACACACGTCAAGGAACCAGTGCCATTCGTGATATGGTATCCAGGCATCAAGCCAGACGATGTAGAGACATACAGTGAGGTGAGTTGTGTAAGTGGCAGCTACGGCATGTTGCACCTGACAGAGTTTATGAACGAGTTTATGAAGGAACCTTCCCTATAAAACAATGGGATTCTTAACTCTTCACTCTTCCCTTATAACATTTGGATTCTTCCCTCATAACATTTGGATTCTTCACTCATAACATTTGGATTCTTCACTCATAACATTTGGATTCTTCACTCTTCACTCTTAACTTTTCACTTAAATTATGAAATATTACAGCACCAATCATACAGCACCCCAAGCCTCATTGCATGAGGCAGTAGTAAAAGGACTTGCTCCCGATCGCGGACTCTATATGCCAGAGCGTATAAAGAAGTTGCCTAAGGAGTTCTTCGACAACATAGACAAACTCTCGTTTCAAGAGATAGCATATAAGGTGGCAGACGCCTTCTTCGGCGAGGACGTTAAGGCCGACGACCTAAAGCGCATAGTATACGACACTCTGCAGTTTGACTGTCCTATAAAAGAGGTTGAGGATAATATTTACTCGCTCGAACTATTCCACGGACCAACACTTGCATTCAAGGATGTAGGTGCACGCTTTATGGCGCGTATGTTGCAATACTTTATACGCGAGGAAGGAACCAAAAACGTCAATGTACTTGTAGCCACAAGTGGCGATACTGGTTCGGCTGTTGCAAACGGATTTCTTGGTGTAGAGGGCATACATGTGTATGTACTCTATCCTAAAGGTAAGGTCAGCAAGATTCAGGAGAGCCAGTTCACCACACTCGGACAAAATATCACAGCCATTGAGGTGGACGGAGTGTTTGACGACTGCCAGGCTCTTGTAAAGCAGGCATTCATGGACGACGAACTCAATAAGCACATGAAGCTGACGTCTGCCAACTCTATCAATGTGGCTCGTTTCCTGCCACAGGCATTCTATTATTTCTATGCCTATGCTCAGCTAAAGCGTATGGGCAAAGAGCATGGCTACGTGATATGTGTGCCGAGTGGCAACTTTGGCAATATTACTGCAGCTATCTTCGGACGCGAAATGGGTCTGCCCGTGAAACGTTTCATAGCTGCAAACAATGCCAACGACATTGTATACAAGTACTTGCAGACTGGCGAGTATAATCCACGTCCAAGTATACAGACCATTGCCAATGCTATGGATGTGGGCGATCCAAGCAACTTTGCACGTATATACGATCTCTTCAAGGGCGACTGGAAGAAGATTTCGAGTCTAATGAGTGGCGCAACATATAGTGACGAACAGATACGTCATGCTATGCGCCAATGCTATGAAACCAACCACTATATTCTCGACCCGCATGGAGCATGTGGATATCAGGCATTAAAGGACTTGTTGCTTGATGGCGAGGTTGGTGTATTTGGCGAGACTGCTCATCCTGCCAAGTTTAAGGATACAGTAGAATCGGCAATAAACGCCGAGGTTGCAATACCCGAACGTCTTGCAGCCTTTATGAAGGGCGAGAAGAAGAGCATCGCCATGTCGAAGGAGTTCAGCGACTTCAAGAAGTTGCTGATGAGCGAATAAACATAAAGAACCAACGTTTTTCAATAAAAATACCGCATTATTGCGGTATTTTTATTAGATTTGCAGAAAATTGCATTACATTCACTCTATAATAGTGAATGCCATATCTATCCTTTAGCCTATGAATACAAACATAAACTTAGAAGCATACAATCTGCCGTTCACACTCTCTCATCCTTTGGAGGGTATGCGGGAGGCTATGGAACATGAAGAGTGGGGAAAAACCATGAATCATATGATAGACTTTCTGGAGATGTCGGTCAACTATGCTTCGTTCATGTTTCTATGTATCTTGCAGCAAGAGGTAGCCACGTCTCCTCAATTGCAGGATGCTCTTATTGCTTTTGTTAATAAGGTAGACAACAAGCGCCCTCTTTCCTTCGGCGATTGGATAAACGACCTTCTCAATCCTCTGCTTCTTGCAGCCCATAAGCAGAAGGTTGACCATCCGTTGGTGCGAAGTTTCTTGGACAATCTTTTCGACCACCGTAGCAACATTTTGTTAGGCAACAAGAAAGAGGCAAGCGTTGTGCAGCTACGTAACGAATATCGCGGACACAGTACCACACGCTCAGATGCCATATATCATGATGTCTGCCTGCAGCTGTTGTCTCGTGTGGAGCGTATGGCAGATGCTTTTCTACCATTGGCATGCTGCGAGGTATCTATTGTCAAGGGCAGCTATACCATCGACTTCACGCCTATAGGCAAGTCACAGAAGATAGAACTCTATCCTTTTATATACCTTGGCGAACAAGACCATATATACTTATTCCAGTCGCTCAAGGACGAGCAGACCTCTTATATCTCTGCTCATGAGAATGCCGTTACGCGCATTGGCACTTCCATGAACAATGCCGTAGACTTGGCTTTCCAGTATATTCTCCCTTCATTCGATATTGCCCGCGAACTCAATTGGAATGAGTTTAGGTTGTATATGCAGGAAGAGTCGAAGCGCTTTCTGGCTCAGGTGTATGCCCAGAAGAAATACAATCAGGAACTATTTGTAGAACGCGAACAACTTACATCTCAGCTCCATCGCTTTTGGCAGAGTGAGGCTACGGTATATCCTCTTCTAGGAGAGGCAGGACAGGGCAAGACCAATCAGTTGTGTTATTGGACAGAAACGCTTATAGACAATGATGCCCCTGTGCTTATATTCAGTTGCTCGAGCTTTGCTGAAATATCTTTGCCAGATGCCATAAAGCAGGTATTTGGCTATAATTATCGCAAGGATATTGTGCGCCTTCTCGATGCGCTTCATGATAAGGCAGAGGAGCAACATCAAGATATCTATATATTCTTTGATGCACTAAACGAGTGCCTAAAGTATCGCAGTTCTGCACAGCACGAAGAGGGTGTGCTGGCTTTGTATAAGGCCATATGCGACCTTTTGGGCAATCCGCGTTACACTCGTTTCAAGACCTTGCTTACATGCAGAGTCTATACCTGGAAGAACGACATCCAGACATATACCACAGGATGGAAAACCAAGATATATCAACATGCAGACGACGAAGGAGAAGTAAAGCGTTTTACCGAAGAGGAAATCAAACAGGCTTACGGCATCTATCAGCAACTGTATCAGATGCAGACACCTTTCAGTCAGCTCGACTTACGTGTCACTCTCCGCCTTCGCGATCCGCTTATCTTGAAGTTTGCATCAAGCAACTTCCTTGGCAAGCAACTTTCTGCCGACATTAGAAGCTTTTCTTCCTTATCACTGTTCGAGGAGATGTTAGGACAGATAAGTAACTCTTATGCAGGACATCGCCAATGCGAAATCATTGAGCAGATGGCCGATTATATATTGTCCAACTATCTGGCTGGTAATCCTATAGACAGCATATCAATGACCGAACTCTCCCAGGCTCGTCTTGACGAGAGACACGCCCTCCATGCACTATCAAAACTGATTTATAAGAAAGACGGAATATCTATAGCTTATGCCGAACTTCTGAACAAGACAGACCGTCCAACCCTTAGGGAGGTTAAGCGCACTACACAACAGGGTGAGGAAATGTTTGTACAGTTTATATATGAACGATTCCTTGAATATCTCATTGGTCATGCCTTTGTACGTAAAATGCGAAGCGTTGCCAACCGGCCAATAACTGCAGCAGAATTTTCACAAGCATTTAATGTCACTTCCTCTAATGTGGTGTTTATGGAAGCTATGCGCAATGCTTTGCTAATGGACTGTCTTCACTGGCATGATTTCTCAACGCTTATCAATCTACAGTCTGCCTATAGCGACGACTTCTCTATAGTGTCTCTTGTTTCGGAGACAATGAACATGCTTGTAAGAGAAAATTATGAGGAAGAGATTTTCTCACTAATTCCGCAGTTGCTTGAGGTAAAGGACGAAACCGAACGTTTGCGCATTGATGTCTACAACGAAGTGGTTAAGCAGATAGAAAGTGCCCATTCGTCAGAGCAACTCATAACCAATCACAAGTCTCTGCAACAGCAGTTGCTGCCAGTAATCAGAAGAAAGCAGCTTGCAACACGCACGCTCATTAACGGAGTGCTCCTGTCCGACTACTACAACGAGAATCTTTACAGTCATGATGTGTTGCAGCTGCTATGGCTGTTGCTTTCGGACACTCTCTACGACATACGTAATGATGCATGCATGTATATCTATTATCTGTCGAAGAAGAACTATACCACCGACCACTCTCCACTGAAGAGCAATCTCACCATGCAGATTATTAAGGAGGCGTATGATAAGATACGCTCAAAAAATCTTGCTGCCAATCTCATTCCATCCAAACAACGCCACAGTACATTCAGTCTACTTGAGACCGCCACACGTCTTGGCGTGTTGATGATAATTGACAACATCGACCATAATGGACAGATACACGGCGACACGGTTTCGATAATGCGCGATGAGATAACTAAGATATTTAGGTATTTTACTGTAGACTATTACCTTATACGCATCTTTATGCCGTTCCTTCAGCTCATAATGCGTAAGCAGATAATGTTCCAATCTGACTATGTAAACAACGCTATAGAGTATCAAACGTTCTGGGATAAGAACATATTCCAAGGGATAGAAGCCGAAGGTGTAAGCTGGACACGTGAGAAGGTGAGGGAAATAATGAGCTTTGTACATCATCTGCAGCGATTTGGACGTCATACGAAAGACAGTCTTTTGACAGAAGACATCCATAAGCGCGACGAACGCTTTAAGGAAGAGAAACGCTTTCGTGAACTTATTCCTTACTTGATATCAGCTTACAGAAGTGGCGACGGCTTCAGCTATCTAGTTATAGAGCGCATAATAGTTATTGTTGGAACATGTAACTGGCAACTCGTAGAGCCTCTATTTGATAGTCTGCTTGCCGACAGCTATCGCAAGACAAACAAGTGGTTCGACTATACCCAAATGTCAATACTCTACGATCTTTATCAGATAGCTTATCAAACCCAGCAGATTAACTATAAACTTCTCAATACTTATGCACGCGAAGCTACCGACTGGACCGAGCGTTGTCGCGGATTGTTTAAGGGACATCATAGTGCCACAGCCAACAATAGCGGTATGTACAAGCGTAACGTGATGTGCTGGTATGCGGCAGTATATTCCACTTATGCAGGCGATGGAGAATGCTTAGAGGGCGATCAACGTCCAGTGCCGGCCTTCTTCTCTCTTATCGATAAGGCAATAGACAATAAGGACAAGGAACTGCTGTATCATCTAATAGACAACATCCTTGAACTCATTACAGACCTTGGCTATATTCGCACTTCCTTGCTTCTGATAAGTCACATAATGTGGCGCATCGACTCTATAGAGAAGATGCAACAGATAGAGCAGGTAAGGCTTGAGCGAAGTGGTGCTTACCAGTATGGTATGGTACAGTTATTTACAAATGTGTTCAGTACAGCCAAAAACCACTTCCCTAAAGAGGTGGATGCCTTCCTAAGGAAAGACATTGTTATGTTGCCTTTCCCTGGGGTGTCGAGCTTCCGTGAGGACATCCTTAACTATCATCCTAACGGCGAACGACTGTCTGACCTGCTAACCCATCGCTTTGGCAATTTCCTCATATCGTCGCTTGCGCATCAGCCCAAAGTGTCCGACTTTGCCCTTGAAGCCATTTGCTCAGCCGAAAAAGCAAAGAATGCCACCGACTGGTATGAGCAGGCTATTAGGATAATGATAAAACATATGTTCGGAAAGAAGATTTAAATAATTTATAAAGAAGAGCAAAAAAATCGTTATGACGAAAAGAATTGATAAAATGACCATTCTCATTATTCTGCTTATCCTGATTGTTATATCGGGTTACGCTATCAGTCCCATTATTATGGGCAAGTTCAATAAGTATAAGACCAGTAGCCAATTGAGCCGTCCAGTTACAGTGACAGCACATCGAGGCGGAGCCAACCTTGCACCTGAGAATACGCTAACAGCATTTAAGGCGGGCATAGAGGCTGGTGCCGACATGATAGAATTGGATATACACATGACTAAGGATGGACACATACTTGTATGTCATGACGAGACAGTAGACCGTACCACTAACGGCAAAGGTCGCATCAATGAGATGACATTGGCTGAGATTAAGAAGCTTAAAGTAAAGAACCATGCGGGCAGGGTACTTAATGAGCAACTGCCAACGTTAGCAGAGGTATTTAGTCTGGTAAAGCATTCGCATGCAAATGGATACAAGTGTGGTATGCTTATCGAGGTGAAGGGTATGAACGACCTTTATCAAGGCATTGAGGAGGCATTGGCAAAGATGATTGAACAGCATGAGGCACGTGAGTGGGCTGTTGTGCAATCGTTCGACGACAAGGCACTTGAACATATGTATAGGATAGACAAGCATATACGTTTGGAGAAACTCGTTGCCATGAAGTTTCCTGGACTCTCCATCATCTGTGACGGTTTTCATCTGTCATCGTTCAGCTTTGACAAATACCACTATATTTCTTCCTTCAACTGTTATCATGGAGCTATAAGTCGTAGTTTTGTTGATGAGGTACATGCCCATGGCAAGGAAGTGAAGGTTTGGACAATAAACGACGGCAAGGCACCCGATGTTAATATGGATGGAGTGATAACCAATTCGCCCGACTTGTGGTAAACACACACATGCCAACTAATGTTACTATTAAATTTCTTATTATCAGCTATAACCTGTTATGAATAGATTGAATGCTTCGCTCTGTGGCCACTTTTTTGTTTCAAGGCCAGATTTCTCAAGTCTCGCCTCACTAGGGTGGAAACAATATATGCTCTCTATAGAAGAACGCGAAGGCGATAAACTTTATTACTATCCCGAATTTGTGGATTTCTGTTATGCAGACAGTCCGCAAGAGGGCTGTGTGGAATATCGCAAGACCATAGACCGAGGTATAACTGTAGAATTGAAAGGTTCGAAGATGAGCTTTTATGTAGACCTTCTACATCTGTATGTTTTCCCATCTGAAGTGGCCATATTCTCCGTTCATGTTAAGGCGGAACACGAGTCGATGAATAACTTTACTAATTTGCTGTTCAACCTTCGGTCGCCCAATCGATATGACGACAATGGATTAAAGGAATGGAGAGACATGATTATCGGTCCTATGATGGAATGTCGAAATTGTCTTTCAGACAGTAAATCAGATAAGCTTACGTCACTTGTGGAGAATGGCAACAAGCTTCGTATCTTCCAAATTATTGATACAGACGACAACTACTTCAAGACCTTGGAGCATACGGAGTTGGAGTGTCTGCTCTACGAACTTGGCACTCTCTCCAAGGTTACTTTAGGTAAGTCTAAGGAAGAAGCCTTGTTCTCCGAGTCGTATATGAAGCACGTCATCGAACATGGGCGTATATCTATATTCAACAACTGGAATGCTCTCGCTCTTATGGATACCTTTAGCATCCTTTCTTGTCAGGCGCAACCATGGATGATATCCAACTGGGAGGATTGTTATTTCCGTATGATTTATTTACATAGCCTTTTTATGAAGTGTTATCTATTTAATCTTAATCTTAAATTCCGCAAGCAGCTTAGCGGACGGTATGTGCATGGGCTAATAGGTCGGTTCGACCACTTCAGCCTTCATTATTGTTTCTACCGGATAGCCTACAACTTTCTTCCACTCGAGATAGACAAGTCTATTGACCGTGGACTAGAATTGAACGAGGAGATGAGCCAACTTTATGCCGTAATAAAGAAGGAGAACACCAAGCGCGAGGAAAAGAGCGACAGAAGGATGAATAGCCTTCTGACCGTTCTTTCTCTCCTTACAATTGTCTCTGCTATATGGGACTTTAGTTGCTTGTTCGATCGTGTGTATCCTTACTCAGAGATTTTTGGCACTCAGGTATTGGGATATCGCACCGTGGTGTTGCTGTGTGCCACGCTCTTTGCTGTGCTCTCAATCTTTATCTATGGCAAGAAAGACTGATAATTAGCCTTTTCTGTCCATCACACGCCACACATAGGCTATATACCCGAACACAAACGGCACAAGCAGCGATACATAGAACATTGTGCGCAGCGTGAATTCGCTGCTGCAGCTGTTGGCTATTGTCAACGAGCATTGCAGGCTGGCATTTGATGGATAGTAGGCTGTATTTCCCCATCCCGCTACAAGTAGCATCGACAGCACAACAAGCACCACACCTATACCAGCCGGCCATATACCTTTTATATATGTATGGCTAAGAATGGTGCGCACAATGGCGTAAAGCAACAGCACAACGCCTATAACGGTGAGCATAGTCAACGGCCACATATTTATATAATTGTGCAGATATTTCATCTCTTCCATATACACCACTCCCGTAGACGGGTCTACTGCATAACCATCCTTAAGCAGTGTGCGAATAAAGAATCCCAAGAATAGTACAAGAAAGGGTACGGTACAACCTACAAGTCTAACTGAACCTCGGGAGCGTATGTCCTCGTCTTCCACATTATTTATAATATATAGTATGCCGAGAATACGTGCAAGGAACATTACGGCAAAACCTAACACCAAATTCCATGGGTCGAGCAAAGCATCAAGCCCTGCCAAGGCATTAGCCCAACGGCTTATAACGGGAGCGCTTATGTTTGTTAGCGACGCCTTCTCCACAAAGAAGTTGGAACCGTTGAAGAATGTGGCTACAGCCGCGCCCAAGAGCAACGGACCGATAATGCCGTTCAATACAAGGAACCAGCGGTATGTAGGTGTGCCAAGCAGATTGCCTTTGCGGTGTTGAAACTCATAGCTTACGGCTTGCAGTACAAACGAGAATAGTATAATCATCCATAGCCAGTAGGCTCCGCCAAAGCTTGTGCTATAGAACAATGGGAAAGAAGCAAAGAAGGCTCCGCCGAAGGTGACAAGAGTGGTGAATGTAATTTCCCACTTACGTCCGGTCGACTCTATAATCTTGCGTTGTCCATCTTCAGTATAGCCCAAGCTGTATACAAGCGAGTTGGCTCCCTGTACAAACAGTAGAAACACGAGCAATGCTCCGAGAAGTGATATAATAAACCACCAATATTGTTGAAGAAATGTATATGTCATAATACGAATGTTGAATGTTTAACGATGGGGTTGAGTTTAATCGGCTTGTTCTATTTGTGGCTTATAGTTCTTTATCACGCGGCACATTATTCTAATCTCCGCAAAGAGTAGGACGCTGAACAGCACAAGGAAGATGAAGAATGTTAGTGCAACGCTGCCTGAACTAATGTCAGAAACTGCTGCAACAGTAGGCAGCATATCCTGTATAGCCCATGGCTGCCTGCCAAGCTCGGCAACAATCCATCCTGCCTCGCTTGCCATGTATACAAGCGGAAGCATAACTAATGCAGATATCCATAGCCAACGGCCACGTTTTGTAATGTCTTGACGCCAGGCCACATGACCAATGACGAGGAAGAACAACAGCAGCAATGAGCCAATGCCCACCATAATACGGAAGGCATAGAAGTTGATTGGGATGTATGGCACAAGCTCGGCACGGTCCTTAATGTAGCCATATCCAAAGTATGGCATGTCCTTCTTAAGTTCTTCAGCAAGCACAGGCAGGCGTTTGTCGTTGGCATTGGTTGCCTTAAGCTTGCGATATTCAGCAAGGGTGGTTATGGCTTTGCGACCTCGCTGTATTTTCTCTTCTGCCGACAATTCTTTTGTTCCATCTGCGCGTGTATAACCATTAAGTATGTCGTTCACGCCAGGCACATATCCGTCGAGCGTATTTGTGGCAAGTATGGACAATCCATTGGGTATGGCTATGCGCAATGGAGGCTCTTCGCCTTTGGTATAATCGGGTTGTTGGAAGGGATTGATGGCAGCCACCATAGTGAGCGAGGCACTATTACCTCCATTGTACAGTCCTTCCATTGCTGCAAGTTTCATAGGCTGGACCTCTGCTACCTTGACAGCCGACGAGTGACCTGTATACATTGCCAATATCGAGGCTACAATACCAACGATGCTTGCTATCTTGATGCTTTGACGCGAAAGTTCGCGCTCGCGGCCACGCAACAGATACCAGCAACTAACGGCACATACAAACACGGCACCCACTATCCACGATGATATTACGGTATGGAAGAACTTGTCTATAGCCATTGGCGACAATGCCACATCTATAAAGCTTGTCATCTCGTTGCGCACGGTATCTGGATTGAACTCGCAACCTACAGGGTACTGCATCCAGGAATTGGCTACCAGTATCCACCATGCTGATATGGTGGCGCCTATACCCGTAAGCCAGGTAGAGGCAAGATGAAAACCGCGCGAAACTTTCTGCCATCCAAAGAACATAACAGCAACAAACGTGCTTTCCATAAAGAAAGCTACTATGCCTTCTATGGCAAGCGGGGCACCGAAGATGTCACCAACAAACCAGGAATAGTTGCTCCAGTTTGTTCCAAACTCAAACTCTAGAATGATGCCAGTTGCAACACCCATGGCAAAGTTTACTCCAAAGAGGCGTTGCCAAAACTTGGATGCCTCTTGCCAGAAAGGTTTTCCAGTGCGATAATAAATAGTCTCGACAATGCCCATGATAACGGCCAAACCCAATGTAAGAGGCACAAACAGCCAGTGATAGATGGCGGTAAGCGCAAATTGGGCACGCGACCAGTCGATGAGCGAAGCGTCAATTGTTAGCATATAATTCATAAGCTTAATTGTTTATAGTTAATAGTTATTATAAATCGAAGTGTTCATTATATGCCGTTAGTGCTAACGGTCAATTAGTTCTCTTGTCACATAGTCGGCTTGGTTGCCTCCTTTTGCCTTCTGTTCAAGCACGTCAGGGAAGAAAAATAGCTTGAGTATCAGAAAGATTACAGCAAGCTTTATCAATATAACCGTCCATAGCACACGTCCTACAGTCATATTGCGGAATCCGTCCACATAGAAACGGAACACCTTATTTAATATATTAGTATTTGCCATAACAAGTATTTAAAGGTTGTAAATTATACAGGTTAGTAAACTTTTGCAAAGATATAAAATAATTCAATTAGTTGTTTTGTTTTTGGTATAAAAAAATGCCTCAACCTTAAACTTATGTCTTAAACATTTTGCCGTATCACTTGAAAGTAGTAACTTTGCATTACGAAAAACGTAAAGGCGACTCAATCTTATATGGGTCGTGCCAGTTCGATCGGGATACTCATCAATAAAAAAATCGAAACCGAGAAGACTTCTCTTGCTAATGGCGGGCCATATAAAACCTTTAGTGGACTAAGCTGTAAAGCCGGTGGATTACAAAGGCGGAGAGCTCTCAAATCTTGTATACTCGGAGTTTCATCACATCACTGGGCGGCCCTTTTTAAAATATAAAAGGAGACAAAGGATTTTCTGATAATCCATTGTCTCCTTTTTGTATCTAATTGCTAAC
>ERZ870052.317-NODE-317-length-19456-cov-6.073791_pt1 | contig 19456 bp, 18 predicted proteins | sample MGYA00520889_ERZ870052 | MGnify/ENA primary metagenome ERZ870052 (study PRJEB32232, sample SAMN07284988) | human gut metagenome | biome: human-associated habitat; material: feces | host: Homo sapiens | place: Tanzania | collected 2014-08-14 ...
ACTTTCCCTAAGGTCACCCTCGGCTGCCGTTAGCAGTTACCGTGCTCTGTGAGGCCCGGACTTTCCTCAGGGCGGTCAAAGCCGCCCCGCCGCCGTATGTTCCACTCGTTTTCCGCTCCCCATGATACCATAAAAAAACAAGATTTGCAAGTAATGCGAAAATTTGCTATAATATTTTTATGTATGGCGTGAAAAACTCGGGGAGGGAAACGGAGATGAAACTGATTTTTACGGTCCCTCCCGAGCTGGATGGCACATTGCTGCGCAACTTTCTGCGCCGGTGTGTCGTTTCGACCGAGCTTGCCCGCGCGGTGAAGTTCCACGGCGGCGGATTTTTCGCGGATGGCGTGCCCATCCTCGCCAACCGCCGGGTCGCGGCAGGGCAGGAAATCTCGTTCGAACTGCCCGCAGACGGCGAGAGCGTGCCGCCCCAGCCGGAGATTCCAGTGAAGGTCGTCTATGAGGACGCCTTTGCCATCGTGCTGGAAAAGCCGCCCCATCTGGCGGTGCATCCGACCCTGAACTATCCGCTGGGCACGCTGGCCAACGGCTATGCGGCCCTGATGGCGGCGCGGGGCGAGAGCGGCGTGTTCCGCCCGGTGAACCGCATCGACAAGGACACCAGCGGCTTGGTGCTGGCGGCCAAGAACAGCTATGCCGCCCCGCTGCTGGCCCAGCACGTCGAAAAGCTCTACTACGCCATTCCGGAGGGGGAGCTGCCCCTCGGCCCGGGCGTCATCGATGCCCCCATCGGCCGACAGGCCGACAGCATCATCGGGCGGTGCGTGACCCCCGGCGGCAAACCCAGCCGCACCGAATATACCATATTAAAGGCGGAAAAGGGTCTGAGCCTTGCGGCCTGTGTGCCGGTGACCGGGCGGACCCATCAGATCCGGGTCCACTTTGCGTCCATCGGCCACCCGCTGGCCGGAGACGACCTCTACGGCGGACACAGGGAGCGGATCGGGCGTCAGGCGCTCCACTGTGCCAGACAGACGTTCTGCGTGCCGGAACACACCGTGACGCCGGAGGAAATCCGCATCACGGTCCTGCCCACCGAAGAGGGGATGCGGTCCGTGACCGTGGAAAGCCCTCTGCCGCCCGATCTGGAGCAGCTGTTTTCCGCCCAATCGTGAAAACAAAGTGAAAAGTCCGTGAAAGGTCTGCCCAAATTTTGTGAGGAACCTTGTTTCAGCGCGGACCGGGTGTATAATAAAAACGAATTTGTATTTTTAAGCCTTACAGTCAGGAAGGAGCAACCCCTTTTGATTGAAGAAAAAACGAAGGAACCGCGGCAGGAAGCCCCGTCAGCGCCGCCGGTCAAGCGCGGCCAGAAGCTGCGCTCGCGCTGGGCACAGTTCCAGTGCAGCCGGCTGCTGCGAAAACACCGCTTCCGCCGCCGGACCCAGTACCACATGAACAACCTCTCGCAGAAACTGCGGGGGAGCGCCGTGGTGCTGACGGTGGGCGAGGCGCTCTATGCGCTGGGCTTCGCCGCCGAATATACCGTCGTGCGCGCGGGCCGGAACGTGGCAGCATTGCTGCGCTGGCTCTGGCACGGCATCCGGAACGTATTGCACGCAGTGGCCGTGATGGCCTTCCCCGGCGCGGCACAGATGTTCAAGGACCTGTTCGGCCCGGTGTTCCTGTTCTTCCGGGGCATCGGTTCGCTGCTGGTCCATGCCCATAATGTCCGGAAAAAGCAGGGCTTTGGCGCAGCCGTCAAGGCCAGCGCGCATTTCTTTGCCGGCGGCATCCGGCGCAACATGAAGCTGCTGCCCCGCATGGCGATGTATGTCCTGCCCGCCTGTATGCTGGCCGTGTTCGTGACCGTGTACAACCAGACCATCCAGAAGCCCTATGCGCTGGCGGTGCAGGTGAACGGCCAGACCGTCGGCTATGTGGCCAACGAAGAGGTGTTCAACCTTGCCCGCGAGGACGTGATGGAGCGTATCAATTACGCCGGAACGGATAAGACCGAATGGACCATCGAGCCGACCTATACCATCTCGGTGGCCCATCAGACCATGGACGAGAGCCAGACTGCTGACGCCATCCTGAAGAGCGCCAGCGATGAGATCAGCGAGGGCACGGCCCTGTATCTGGACGGTGAACTGACCGCGGTCTGCTCGAACGGCGATGCCCTGCGCAGTTATCTTGACCAGATGCTCGAGCCGTATGAGCAGGAGTATCTGGACGACGAGAACGTGACCGTCGGCTTCAATAAATCGGTCCTGCTGGAGGACGGCATTTATTTCAACGACAGCTTCGAGGACGATAACTCCATCGAATCGATGCTCACTGGCGTTCAGCAGCAGGAAAAGGTCTATACGGTTCAGACAGGCGATACCCTGTGGGCCATCGCGCAGAAAAACGACCTGACTTTCAAAGAGCTGTGCGCTCTGAACACGAATTTCAAGGGGGCCGCCTTGACCGAGACCTCGAACATTCAGGAGGGCGACCAGCTGATCGTGACCAAAGAGGAAGCGACGCTGGAAGTCCGGATCACCAAGATCGAGACGCGGCAGGAGGAGATCCCCTTCACCACTGAGACGACCCAGTCCAACGAGTACACCAAGGGTACGACCAAGACCCTGCAGGAAGGCGAGAACGGCTTGCGCATGGTGACGCTGCAGAATGTCTACGACACCAACGGCACGCTGCTGGAACAGACCGTCCTTTCGACCCAGACCATCAAGGAAGCAGTTCCGAAGAAAGTTGTCGTCGGCACGAAGAAAGTAACCAACAGCACCCAGTACATCACGGGCAGCGGACAGTTCATCTGGCCGGTCCCGAACTACCGTTACTGCTCGCGCTGGTATGGCAGCGGCCACAAGGGCGTGGATATCTGCGCACCGGCCGGAACGCCCATTTACGCATCGGCCAGCGGCAAGGTCACAAAGGCTGGTTACGAGCGGGGCGGCGCCGGCACAGGCTATGGCTACTCGGTCATCATCAGCCACTCGGGCGGCTACACGACCGTTTATGCCCACTGTCTGTCGCTGACGGTCAGTGCGGGCCAGAGCGTCCGTCAGGGTCAGCTGATCGGCTATGTCGGCAGCACCGGACGTTCCAGCGGCAACCATTGCCATTTTGAAATTCGCCGCAACGGCTCCTATCTGGCGCCGCAGAATTTCTTCCCCGGCAAGCGATAAAGGAACGCGGCCTCCCGCCGCGAATGCGGGGCGGAGAGGTTTCATATTAAAATAAAGGAGATACAACTATGGCAACTCCCCACATCAGCGCTGAAAAAGGCGATTTCGCAAAGACCGTTCTGATGCCCGGTGATCCGCTGCGCGCAAAGTTCATCGCGGACACCTTCCTGAAGGATGTCCGTCAGGTGACGGGCGTTCGCGGGATGCTGGGCTTTACCGGGACCTATGAGGGCCGTCCCATCAGCGTGATGGGCAGCGGCATGGGCATGCCCTCCATCGGCATCTACTCCTACGAGCTGTTCAAGTTCTACGATGTGGATAACATCATCCGCATCGGCTCGGCGGGCAGCTACACCGAAAAGGCCAAGCTGTTCGACGTCGTGCTGTCCACGGGAGCCGTCAGCGAGTCCAACTATGCGCGGGTCCAGAGCGGCTTCGACAAGGACATCACCCTGCCCAGCGAGAGCCTGAACGAGAAGCTCCGTGCTTCCGCCAAGAAGCAGGGCATCCCCCTCATCGAGGGCAACATCCACTCTTCGGATGTGTTCTACCGCCAGCCCTCCGACGACAAGCCCACCTATTGGGAAAAGCTGCGCGACGAGCGCGGCTGCCTCTGTGTCGAGATGGAGAGCTATGCACTGTTCGCCAACGCACAGGTCCTCGGCAAGAACGCCGCCTGTCTGCTGACCATCTCGGACAGCTTCGTCTCGCCCGAGATCACCACCGCAGAACAGCGCCAGAAGAGCTTTACCGATATGATGAAGGTCGCTCTGGGCGCAGAGTATTAAGAAGCTTTTGCAAAATAGGAGAGGGCCGCTGCTCATGGCAGCGGCCCTCTTTTCAGGTGTCATTATAATGACCGAAGCAAGATGCAATAATGATATTGCCATCCTGTTCTTTATAGACGATTCGGTGTGTGTCATCGATTCGGCGGCTCCACCATCCACTGAGATCGCCTTTCAAAGGCTCGGGCTTTCCGATTCCTTCATAGCAATTTCGCTGGATATCTTTGATGAGCGCGTTGATCCGCTTCAGCAGTTTTTTGTCCCGCGTCTGCCAAAGACAGTAATCCTCCCATGCTTCCTCTTCCCAAAGCAGTTTCATTTACTCCACCTCGATCAGGTCGTGCTCGGTGAGCTTCGCTTTTCCGGTGTCGATGTCGTGGACGATCTGACGAAGATGATTGATGTTGCTTTCCGAATAGAAGGGGTCGGCGGAAACTTCAAATGGAATCCGGTGCTCCCGCGAGACCTTTTTTGCAAAAATCGTGAAAGCGGTCGTCATCGAAAGCCCCATCTCGGAGCAGACTTCTTCCATGCTGCGTTTCAGATCGGGGTCCATCCGAAAATTCACATTGACTGCATTTGCCATAGAACTCATCCTCCTTTACAATTCTATTATATGCATTTGTAATGAAAAATTCAAGGATTTTCATTACAAAATTAAAAACAAAGGGAAAACTTGCGTGAACCTGCGGAATGGGTTATACTTTGAATTAGAGAGAATTAGAGAAATCTTGAAAACGGGGAGGGAGAAGCAACGCAAAAACAAAAAGAGTCGATTATAATTGGTTCATCTCTCCGCCTTGTGCCGTACTATCCAGCGTACGATGCGGCGCTTCCATGGTATCAGGATGCGAAACTGTGCCATCAGGTGGACAATCAAGATCGCATTTATGACCTGTCCATTTTGAAAAACATGTATCAATATCTGGACAGCCACGGGGAGCTGTTTTATATAGAGTCCGAAGGTGTGCTCTGCGGAGATGTCTGTTTGCAGACGAGCGGAGAAATTTCCATCGTGATCTGCAAAGAATATCAGAATCGACACATCGGACGAAGCGTCGTTGAAAAAATTCTGGAGCTTGCGCGGGCAAAGGGATATCCGGAATGCTTTGCAGAGATTTACGGGTTCAATATACAATCACGGAAAATGTTCGAATCCATCGGCTTTCTTCCAGCAGAGGGCGATCGATTCGTTTACAGCTTACACAAAAAGGAGACTTCATCATGACAAAACTGACCTTAGACGAAAAGAAAGAACTCATCCGGATGGCGCTGAAGGCCCGGGAAGGAGCCTATGTGCCGTACTCCGACTTTATGGTGGGCGCGGCCCTGCGCGCGGAGGACGGCCGGGTGTTCACGGGCTGTAACGTGGAAAATGCGGCCTTTACCCCCACCAGCTGTGCCGAGCGCACCGCGCTGTTCAAGGCGGTGAGCGAAGGTGTGACCAAGTTCACCGACATCGCCGTTGTGGGCGCACGCCGCGGCGAGGTGAACAAGCAGATCACGTCCCCCTGCGGCGTCTGCCGTCAGGCGCTGTTTGAGTTCGGCGGGCCGGAACTGAATGTCATCATGGCCAAGACGCCGGACGATTTCATTGAGCGCAGCATGGACGAGCTGCTGCCGTTCGGCTTTGGCCCCTCGAACGTGGCGGGCAACAAGGCTGTGGAAGAATGAACCTTTGGGGCGGAGAAAAGCGAAAAATCGGATAAAAAGTACGACTTTTACGCGAATTTTACAAAAAATCTGTAAAGATTTTGTAATCGGAAATTCCTTGCTTTCCTCACACTTCCCGGCTATACTTGTGTCAGTAAATGTGCCAGAGCGCACATTTGGATCATAAAACGTAAGTTTATGTACACATAAAAGGAGACTTTTCTTATGATGATTTCTCGTCGTAACTTTCTGGCTGTGGCGGGCGCTGCAGCTGCTGCCGCTGCTCTGACCGCTTGCGGTGGTTCTTCCTCTTCTACCAGCACTGCTTCTTCTGCTGCTTCCTCTACCGCAGCTTCTGCTGCTGGTTCTGAGGCTGCTGGCAAGATCGTAAAGGTCGCTCTGACCTGCGATACCGGCACGATCGATGACGAGAGCTTCAATCAGGCTTGCTGGAGCGCAGTTTCCGGCTACATGGGCGATGACTGCCAGTACTACATCCCCGAGGCTGACGCTTCCGATGAAGACCGTGAGACCATGATCCGTCAGGCTGTCAACGACGGCGCTGAGGTCATCGTCTGCGTCGGCTATCTGTACGGCGCTTCTCTGGCATGGGCTGCTGATCAGTATCCCGATGTCAAGTTCATCGCCATCGACGTCACTCAGGGCGATATCGGCACGGACACCATCCCCGCAAACTGCTACTGCATCACCTTCAAGGAGGAGCAGGCAGGTTATCTGGCTGGCTACGCCATCGCAAAAGACGGCAAGACCAAGCTGGGCTTCCTCGGCGGCATGGCTGTTCCCGCAGTTATCCGTTACGGCTATGGCTTCGTGCAGGGCGCTGACGCTGCTGCTCAGGAGCTGGGCCAGAACATCGAGATCAACTACTTCTACGGCGGCCAGTTCTACGGCGATGCAAACATCACCTCCCGTATGGAGGGCTGGTACTCCAACGGCACTCAGGTCGTCTTTGCCTGCGGCGGCGGCATCTACACCTCTGCTGTTGAGGCTGCTCTGAAGAACAACGGCTATGTCATCGGCGTTGACGTTGACCAGAACTACATCGGCGCAAACGGCGTGGCTGACGGCACTTACGCTTACAACCCGTTCATCACCTCCGCAATGAAGGGCCTGTCCGCTGCAGTTGAGACCGCTCTGAGCGATATCGAGGCTGGCGCATGGAGCGACATCGCTGCTTCCAACGGTAACTTCGGTCTGGAGGATGGCGACTACATCGGTCTGCCCACCGCTGACGACAGCTGGAACTTCGAGTCCTTCACCAAGGATGAGTACGAGGAAGTCAAGACCAAGATCGCTTCCGGCGAGATCACCGTTGACAACAGCTCCGACGACGCTACCAAGCCCACCGTCAGCGAGTTCACCACCGTCAACTACATCCAGTAAACTGGACGCGGCCTGAGTGACAGGCTGCTGCATCAAGCATCATGGACCCCTCTGCGGCTGGAATCCGACCGCAGAGGGGTCTTTTTGCAGCCTTTTGTGGAAAAATCTCTCTCGAAAAACTGGATGATTTGCACAAAAGTAATACTTTTAAGAGGTCTATTCCTTAAAAATTCAAAAAGAAGTGTGCAAAACGGCAAAAATACGGTATAATGGTACTCAGAATAGTATAGGTGTCGAAACGGCACGAAAGGAGAGTGAGCAGATTGGCAGAGGATTTTGTGATCGAGATGCTCCACATTACCAAGGAATTCCCTGGCATCAAGGCAAACGATGATATCACCCTGCAACTGCGCAAAGGCGAGGTGCACGCTCTGTTGGGCGAGAACGGCGCGGGCAAGAGCACGCTGATGAGCGTTCTGTTCGGCCTGTATCAGCCGGAACAGGGCAAGATCCTCAAGAACGGCAAGGAGGTCGCCATCCGCAACCCGAATGATGCAAATGCATTGGGCATCGGCATGGTACACCAGCACTTCAAGCTGGTGGAATGCTTCAGCGTTCTGGACAATATCATTCTGGGCGTTGAGCCGAACAAGCTGGGCTTTTTGCAGAAGGCCGAGGCCCGCAAGAAGGTCATGGCCCTGAGCGAAAAGTACGGTCTGCGCGTGGATCCCGACGCCCTGATCAGCGATATCTCGGTCGGTATGCAGCAGCGCGTTGAGATCCTGAAGATGCTCTACCGCGACAACGAGATCCTGATCTTCGACGAGCCGACGGCTGTTCTGACGCCGCAGGAGATCGACGAGCTGATGGAGATCATGCGCGGCTTCAAGAAGGAAGGCAAGTCCATCCTCTTCATCACCCACAAGCTCAACGAGATCATGGCGGTCGCCGACCGCTGCACCGTCCTGCGCAAGGGCAAGTATATGGGCACAGTGGACATCGCCGACACCACCAAGGAAGAGCTTTCCCGCATGATGGTCGGCCGCGATGTCCAGCTTCAGGTCGATAAAAAGCCGTCGAAGCCGGGAACTGTCGTGCTGGACGTGGAGAACGTCACCATGCACAACGCCCAGCACAAGAAGGATTCGGTCAAAAACGTTTCGTTCCAAGTCCGCGCGGGCGAGATCGTCTGTCTGGCGGGCATCGAGGGCAACGGCCAGACCGAGTTCGTCTATGGCCTGACCGGTCTGGAAAAGTTCAATTCCGGCAAGATCACGCTGGACGGCAAGGATATCACGAACGAATCCATCCGCCAGCGCTCCAAGGACGGTATGAGCCATATCCCGGAGGACCGCCACAAGCACGGTCTGGTGCTGGATTACAACCTCGAAAACAACATCGTGCTGCAGCGCTACTGGCAGCCGGAGTTCCAGAAGAACGGCTTTATCCGGAGCGACAAGGTGCGCGAGTATTCGGACAAGCTGATCAAGCAGTATGACGTCCGCAGCGGTCAGGGCAGCGCGACCATCGTGCGCAGCATGTCCGGCGGCAATCAGCAGAAAGCTATCATCGCCCGCGAGATCGATAAGGACCCGAAGCTGCTGGTGGCGGTTCAGCCCACCCGCGGTCTGGACGTCGGCGCCATCGAATACATCCACCGCCAGATCGTGGCAGAGCGCGACAAGGGCAAGGCCGTCCTGCTGGTCAGTCTGGAGCTGGACGAGGTCATGAACCTGTCGGACCGCATTCTGGTCATGTACGAGGGCGAAGTCGTGGGCGAATTTGATCCCAAGACTACCACCGTGCAGGAACTGGGCCTGTATATGGCAGGTGCGCGCAAGCAGGGAAAGGAGAGCAACTAACAGATGAAAAACAAAAAACTTTCCCACGGCAGTCTGAACAGTTCCATTACGAGCGTTCTGGCCGCGCTGTTGTGCATTGTGATCGGCATGGCGGTCGGTTTCCTTGTGCTGCTGGCCATCAACCCGGCCCACGCATGGGGCGACGGCTTTGTCCGTATCTTCAAGGGCGGCTTCTACGATGCCCCCTACGGCGTTGGCAAGGTGCTGGCCAATGCGGCTCCCCTGATCATGACCGGTCTGTCTGTGGCCTTTGCCTTTAAGACTGGCTTGTTCAACATCGGTGCAGCCGGTCAGTATACGCTGGGCGCTTACGGCGCACTGTACTGCGCCATCATGCTCAAGCTGCCTTGGTTCGTCTGCCTGTTGGTAGCGGCTGTTCTGGGCGGCATCTGGGGCGCGATCCCCGGCTTCTTCAAGGCCTACTTCAACATCAATGAGGTCATCACCTCCATCATGTTCAACTGGATCGGCCTGTATCTCGTCAATGAGCTGGTCTATCAGAACGGCACTGGCCCCATGTACGATGTGCGCAACACCCGCACCCTGAATCTGGGCAAAAATGCAGACTATGCACAGTCCATCATCCCGGATTTTGGCCTGAATAAGCTGTTCCAGACCAACAGCACCACCATCGCCATCTTCTTGGCGGCGCTCGTGGCAATCCTGATTTGGGTCGTTCTGAACAAGACCACCTTCGGCTATGAGCTGAAGGCCGTCGGTCTGAACAAGAGCGCGGCCCGCTATGCCGGCATCAATGAGAAGAAGAATATCATCCTCTCCATGGCCATCGCCGGTGCACTGGCTGGCTTTGGCGCGGGCCTGTTCTATCTGTCCAACGTGGGCCAGTGGAACCCGCTGAACTCCACCAGCCTTCCGGCCATGGGCTTCAACGGCATCTCGGTCGCCCTGCTGGCAAGCTCGAACCCCATCGGGACCATTTTCTCGGCCATCTTCATCTCCCACATCTCGGTGGGCGGCACGTTCCTTTCCACCAAGTATTACCCCACGGAGATCGCCGACCTCATCAGCGGTATCATCATTTATCTGTGTGCATTCTCGATGCTCTTCCGCGGCAAGATCCAGAAGCTGCTGTTCAAGAACGCTGACAAGACCAACGTGAACGCAGAACCTGTCCCTGCTGAGAAAGCCAATGCAAAGAAGGAGGGCAAGTAAGATGCTGCTTTTGATCAAATATACCCTGCTGTATGGCATCGTTCTGATGCTGGTGGCACTGGGCGGCATGTTCAGTGAGCACTCCGGCATCATCAATATCGCGTTGGAAGGCATCATGGTCATCGGCGGCGTGGCGGGCGTTCTGACCCTGACCATGCTCCCGTCCAGCATGTCACCGTTCCTTGTGGTCCTCATTTCGGTGCTGGTCGCAGCGCTGGCGGGCATGGTCTACAGCTTGCTGCTGGCCTTTGCGTCCATCAACCTGAAGGCGGACCAGACCATCGGCGGCACGGCACTGAACCTGCTGGCAACGGCCATCGCGGTGGTCATCGCGAAGTACTTCAGCGACAGCGGCAGCGCTAAGCTGAACTATTCCAACAAGCCGTTCCTGTTCAACATCGGCGGGCTGGAACTGAGCATCTTTGTCCCGCTGGGCATCGTGCTGCTGATCATCAGCTACATTGTGCTGTATAAGACCCGCTTCGGTCTGCGTCTGCGGGCGTGCGGTGAGCACCCTCAGGCCGCTGACTCGGTGGGCATCAATGTCTATAAGATGCGCTACGCCGGTGTTCTGATCTCGGGTGCGCTGGGCGCCATCGGTGGCATGGCCTATATCGTGCCGCCCGTCCAGACCTGGAACTTCGAAGTCGGCGTGGCTGGCGCGGGCTTCCTCGCCATGGCTGTTATGATCTTCGGTCAGTGGAAGCCGTTCAACATCTGTGCGGCGGCGATGTTCTTCGCCGTGTTCAAGAGTCTGGCCAACATCGCCGACTCTACCTTCCTCGCACAGTTCCACTGGTCCAGCAACATCTATAACATGATGCCGTTCATCGCTTCGATGATCATTCTGGCCTTCACCTCCAAGAACAGCATGGCCCCCAAGGCCGAGGGCATCCCCTACGACAAGGGTTCCCGCTGATTCTTCGCGTGGCTTTTCCGGGGCGCAGCTGCTTTTGGGCGGCTGCGCCCTTTTTCGTGAAAAACGACCAAAATATGGCTTGATTTTGTGCAAAAATTTGATATACTGGAAGTACAGTATCATAGAAATAGGAGCGTGATTTTATGCGCATTTATGACCTGATCGCGAAAAAGCGCGACGGCGGCACGCACACCCGCGAGGAGCTGGAAACCATCGTCAACGGCTTTGTCAGCGGAGAAGTGGCGGATTACCAGATGGCGGCTTGGATGATGGCCGTCTATCTGCGCGGCATGACCGACGAAGAGACCGCAGAGCTGACGGATGTGATGGCGCACAGCGGCGTGATGGTGGACCTTTCGCCCATCCCCGGCATCAAGGTGGACAAGCATTCGACCGGCGGCGTCGGCGACAAGACGACCCTCGTGATCGCGCCGGTCGTGGCGGCGTGCGGCGTCAAGATCGCCAAGATGAGCGGCCGCGGTTTGGGCCACACCGGCGGGACCATCGACAAGATGGAGAGCGTCCCCGGCACGAAAACGGCCCTCTCGCAGGAGGATTTCTTTGCACAGGTGAACAAGATCGGCCTGTCGGTCATCGGCCAGAGCGAGGGCATCGCCGTGGCGGATAAAAAGATGTATGCCCTGCGCGATGTGACCGCCACGGTCAGCTGCATCCCGCTCATTGCATCCAGTATCATGTCCAAAAAGCTGGCTTCCGGTTCGGACGCCATCCTGCTGGATGTCACCACCGGCACGGGCGCGTTCATGAAAACTGTGGACCAGAGCATCGAGCTGGCCAAGCTGATGGTCTCCATCGGCACGCACCACGGACGCCGGGTCGCAGCCATGATCACCGACATGGATACCCCGCTGGGCCACAACATCGGCAACAGCTTGGAGGTCATGGAGAGCATGGACGTCCTCAAGGGCAAGGGTCCGGCCGACCTGAACGAGGTATGCCTCCAGCTGGCGACCAATATGCTGGTGCTGGCAGACAAGGGCACGCCCACAGAGTGCCGCGCCATGGCGGAAGCTGTCATCGCAGACGGTTCGGCCTTTGCAAAGTGCAAGGAGATGTTCGCGGCACAGGGCGGTGATATCCGCGTGCTGGACGACTACGACCTGTTCGAAAAGCCCGCCGCAAGTTATGAGCTGCTGGCGGAGGAAGATGGCTACATCGTCGCGAATGATGCCGAAAAGATCGGCTCGGCCAGCGTTCTGCTGGGTGCAGGACGCCAGAAAAAGGGCGACCCGTTGGACTTTGCCGCCGGCATCGTCCTGCACAAAAAGCGCGGAGACTTCGTGCATAAGGGCGAGAGCCTTGCGACCTTCTACGGCGCGCCGGACAAGTTCGAAGCCGCCGCTGAAGAATACCGCAGCGGCTTGGTCTACGGCGCGGAAAAGCCCGAAGAGGCCCCGCTGGTCTATGCGCTGGTCACAAAAGACGGCGTAAAGCGGTACTAAGAGACAACAAAAAGCACCCCGTCCGGGAGCTGTGGAGCATTCCACAGGCACTCGAACGGGGTGCTTTGCTTGTTTTAGGAAGCAGCGGTGTGGAGCCGATAGCCGACGCCCCAGACCGTCTGCAAAAGCTTTGGTTCTGAGGGGACATCCTCGACCTTTTCCCGCAGACGGTTGATGTGGACGGCCACGGTGATGTTGTCGCCCATGGATTCCAAGCCCCAGATCAGCTCATAGAGGTCCTCACGGCTGAACACCTGTTCGGGGTGGCGCATGAGGAAGAGCAGAAGCTCGTATTCCTTGTTCTTGAGCGGCAGCTCGACGCCATTTTTTGGTGATGCGCCGAGTGGCCGGGTCAGCAGTCAGCGGGCCGACCGTGATGGTCTGCGGCTGCTGCGGCTGGGGCTTCAGGCGGGCGTATTGGGCCAGATGCGCCTTGACCCGCGCCACCAGAACGCTGGGAGAGAAGGGCTTTTCGATGTAGTCGTCCGCGCCGAAGCCAAGCTCGCGAATTTTGTCCACGTCCTCGCCGCGGGCGGTGACCATCAGGATGGGAATGTCTTTTTTCGCCCGCACGGTCCGGCAGATGGTGAAGCCGTCCACGCCGGGAGGCATCACGTCCAAAATCAGCAGGTCGATGGGCTGGTTCAGCGCGGCGTCCAGCCCGGTGGTCCCGTCCGGTGCAATGGTCACCGCGTAGCCGCCCAGTTGAAGATAATCCCGCTCGATGGCGGCGATGTCGGCATCATCTTCAACGATCAGAATCTGCTTCGGGTCGTTCATTTTGCACCTCCGCTGCCCTGTTTGGCCTGTTCGAACAGGCGGTCGGCCAGAACTTCCAGATCGCTTTCGCGGGTGTGGATCGTTTCGAGATAATGTTTCCGGGTGGCGTCGTCCGGCGCGACATCTTCCAGCAGCGCTTCGGTGTAAGCGCGGATGACTGTCAGCGGCGTTTTCAGGTCGTGGGACATGCTGGCGATCAGCTCCTGCTTTTTCTGCTGCTGGAGCTGCTGCTCGGTCAGCGAGGCATTGAGCCGCGCCGCCATCTCGTCCACGGCGTCACAGGCGGGGCGGAACTCGTCCGCTTCGGTGTACTGGATGGGCGTTTCGAGGTCACCGTTTTCGATGCGCTGGACCCCCTGCATCAGGGCATCCAGCGGCTTCTGGATATGGACAAAAAGTGCCTTGGTCAGATAGAGGTTGGTGAACACCACCGCCGCCAGCAGCGCGGTGATGACCACGCCCGCGTACAGGCCGACGAAAAGCTTCATCTCCTTGAGCACCTGCTCCATTTCCTCGCCCATGTCGTGCAGGTCCCGGAAGGTCATGCCGAGCCGGGGCAGATAGGTCGTTTCGAGCAGAAGCGCCGCTGCGCCCAGCCCCACCACCAGCAGGATGCCTGCAATGACGATGGGGACCACCAGCATGATGAGGTTGGAGCGCCGAAGCCGTTCCTGAATGGTCATAAAGATCCCTCCCACAAAGTTTTCTGCCTTTATCATACCATGAATGCGCGAAAAATGGTACAGGGAGAAGAAAAGCGTTTATTTAGCTTCCAGCTTCCGCTTCATGCCTTCCAAACCCAGCAAAAGCGTGATGCCCAACAGAAATGCCGGGAGCTGGAACGTTGCAAGGCTCAGCGGCGACAGGGGAGTATCCAGACTGGCAGGGCCGTTCGCGATGGCGTAGAGAGAACCCAGCATCAGGCCCAAGATCAGCCATACCATCGCGCTGCGGTGGTTCTGTAAGGCCGTCTGGATGGCGTGGATCGAAACGCCGACGCCCGCCAGCACACCAAGGCCAAGAGCGCACAGGCCCGGGAGAACAGAGAACTGCAGTCCCATCAGGCTGTGAACGGCCTGAATGGTGGGCAGGTACACGCCCGCAATGAGCAGGACCGACGAACCCGAAATGCCGGGAAGGACCATCGCTGTGATGGCGACTGCGCCGGAGAAGAACAGCCAGACGAATTGCAGGGGCTGCAGCTGGGCGTAGTTGATCGCACCCAGCCCGTCCGCGTGAGTGCGGAGCAGCGAAAGACCCACGACGATGGCTGTGCCCAGCAGCAAAAACCAGCAGCTGGACCAATGCTTCAGCGCGTTTTTCTCAGCGGAAGCCACAAAGGGGATGGAGCAGACGGTTAACCCCAGAAACAGCGAACTCATAAAGTAGATGTTCTGTTCGAACAGATTCGACAGCAGGATGACGCAGGAAGCCATTCCGATGACCCATCCAACGCCCAGCTTGACCAGATAGAGACAGGCGCTTTTCCGCTCGGTGCGGCTGCCCTGAAACAGGGAATGGAGCGCATTGATAAAGCAATCGTAGAAGCCAAGGATGAACGCGATGGTCCCGCCGGATACGCCGGGGACGCTGTCGGCCAAGGCCATGCAGAACCCATGAAATGCAGTCAGTAACATTCAAATCCCTCCAAAAAGAAAAGTTCCGGGAAACGAGTTAAAGTTTACCGGAACTTCTTTAAGGGAAGCTCTGCCAAAGTTAAACGGCTGTTAAACTGAGGGCGCAGGGGAAATCCTTTGATCCTGCTCCGAAGCACCTGCACTTTTCAGCGCACTTTTGCGATACTGTAAAGGGCTTTGTCCGGTCGCCTTGGCGAACCGGGTCGAGAAGTTGCTGGCATCGCCGAATCCGACGCTCTGCGCGACCTCGCTGACGCTGTGATCGGTGAGGACAAGCAGTTCCTTGGCCTGTGTGATGCGGAAGTTGACGAGGTAATTATAAGGTGTCGTGCCCATGTACCGCCGGAACAGCCGCAGAAAATAGCTCTTGCTCATGTGGGCATCGGCCAAAAGGTCCGCGAGGGAAAGTTCCTTTTGATAATTTTTGCGCAGCGTCTCGGCTGCCTGTAAAATGACCTGTCGTGCGCTGGTGGTCTCGGCCTCTGCAAGGATGCTCTGCGCGCACAGGGCCAGCATCCCGTGCAGGGCAAGGCCGGTCTGCACCATGCTGTCCACGTTGCTGCGCTCCATCTGCGCCAAGACGGTTTCAAAAAATTCCTGCATCTTGACGCCGGTGATCTGCACAGGCGTCAGCTTTTTGCCCGGAAACAGCAGCGGCTCCATGGCCGCAACGCCGACGCCATCCAGATGGACCCAATAGTGGTTCCAGCAGCTCTGCCCCGGCGCGGTGCAGTAGCTCTGCGGCGTGCGGCAGTTGAGCAGCAGCGCCTGTCCGGTGCTGAGGGTCACATGACTCTCCCCCTGCTCGATCAGCCCCGCCCCGCGCAGGGTATAAAACAGCAGGTAGCTCTCTTTATCCGTGCGGGCCGTGGAAAAGCGCTGCTGGGCATGGAACAGCCCCGCTTCGGTGCAGTAATAGGGCTGGGCCAGTTCGGCTTCGCTGGGGGTCGTGCGCTTCCAGATGCTTTCCGGATCCACATCCATATTGTAAGTCAGCATGTTTCGGTCCCTCTCTTTCTGGTTTTTAGTATAGCGCACCTGCTTTTTGTGAGCAAGAGTAGACTTTTCACAAAAAATTTGGGACTTTTGACAATGGAATTTTCCAAAAGAACTCGCTATACTAAGAAGCAGGAAAATCGTTATCTTTCTGTCAATCGCAGACAGGAACAACTGTTGTGTCAATTTGGAGGTTTTTTATTATGGCTGATCGCATCGTTCTGAACAGCATTTCCTACCATGGTCATGGCGCCATCGAGAACATCGTTCCCGAGCTGACCGCCCGCGGCTACAAGAAGGCTTTCGTCTGCTCTGACCCCGACCTGATCAAGTTCGGCGTCACCAAGAAGGTCACCGATCTGCTGGATGCTGCCGGTTTTGCTTACAGCGTCTACAGCGAGATCAAGCCCAATCCCACCATCGCCAACGTGCAGGACGGCGTGGAAGCGTTCAAGGCTGCGGACGCTGACTGCATCGTGACCATTGGCGGCGGCTCCTCCATGGATACCGCAAAGGCCATCGGCATCATCATCAACAACCCCGAGTTCGCCGATGTGCGCTCTCTGGAAGGCGTTGCTCCCACCAAGAAGCACGCTGTGTTCACCATTGCCGTTCCCACCACCGCCGGCACGGCTGCTGAGGTCACTATCAACTACGTCATCACCGACGTCGAGAAGAAGCGCAAGTTCGTCTGCGTCGATACCAACGACATCCCCGAGATCGCCGTCGTCGATCCCGACATGATGGCTTCCATGCCCAAGGGCCTGACTGCCGCCACCGGCATGGACGCTCTGACCCACGCCATCGAAGGCTACATCACCAAGGGCCATTGCACCATCTCCGATATGTTCCATCTGGAAGCCATCAAGCTGATCAGCGAGAATCTGCGCGGTGCAGTCCAGAACACTCCGGAAGGCCGCGAGGGCATGGCTCTGGGCGAGTACATTGCCGGTATGGGCTTCTCCAACGTCGGTCTGGGCATCGTCCACTCCATGGCACACGGCCTGTCCGCTCTGTATGACACCCCGCACGGTGTGGCTTGCGCCATCCTGCTGCCGGTCGGTCTGGAGTACAACAAGAGCGTCGCTGGCGAACGCTATCGCGCTGTCGGCAAGGCCATGGGCGTCAAGGGCATCGATGAGATGAACGACGCACAGGCTGCCGATGCCACCATCGCCGCCGTCAAGCAGCTGTCCGCAGACGTGGGCATCCCCACCAACCTGCAGGGCATCCTGAAGGAAGAGGACATCCAGTTCCTCGCCGAGTCCGCTTATGCCGACGCTTGCCGTCCGGGCAACCCGCGTGACACCAGCGTGGAAGAGATCGTTGAGCTGTACAAGAGCCAGCTGTAAGATCCTGCGTTCAAACGCTTTGCTTCATTTTTCTTCTTCATCCACCCCATAAAGGCAGAAAAGACCGGAACGCTCCCACCCGAGCGTTCCGGTCTTTTTTGCGTTGCGCAGGGTGCAAGAGTACACTTTTCACAAAGAATGCGTCACCTTTGCCGATGGAATCGCGGAAAGAGAATCATTATACTTAACGCAAAGAATCCACACAGGAGGCGCATTATGCAAAAGAATTATCTTGCCATCGACATTGGTGCATCCAGCGGACGGCACATTGTCGGATGGATGGAGAACGGCGTTCTCCGCACCGAGGAAGTGTACCGCTTCCCGAACAGCGTTCAGCGGGTGGACGGCCATCTGGAATGGGACATCGACAGTCTGTTCGCCAACGTGAAGAACGGCATCCGGGAAGCCTTTGCCAAATATCCGGAAATCGAGAGTCTTTCCATCGATACATGGGCCGTCGATTATGTGCTTTTGAAGAACGACCAGCCCATTTATCCGGTCTACGCCTACCGCGACAGCCGGACACAGGCGGTCATCCCCGAAGTCCACAGCATCCTGCCGTTTGAGCAGCTCTATGCGCGCACCGGCATCCAGTTCCAGCCCTTCAACAGCATCTATCAGCTGTACGCCGACCAAAAAGCCGGGCGGCTGGCACAGGCCGAGGACTTCCGGATGATCCCGGAATACCTGCTGTGGAAGCTCTGCGGCGTGAAAGCCCGCGAGTACACCAACGCCACCTCCACCGGCCTTGTCAACGCGCAGACTAAAGAGTACGATCCGGAGATCTTGAAGGCTCTGGGTCTGCCGGAAACCATGTTCCCCCAGCTGACGGCTCCCGGTACGGTGCTGGGGCCGCTGAAAGCGGACATCGCCGCCGAGGTGGGCGGACAGACCAATGTGGTGCTGTGCGCCACCCACGATACGGCAAGTGCCGTGGAGGGCATCCCAATGGAGCAGGGCGATGCCCCGTTCCTGTCCTCTGGCACATGGAGTCTGCTGGGCGTCAAGCTGGCAAAGCCGGTCACGACGCCGGAAAGCTGCAAGGCCAACTTCACGAATGAGGGCGGCGTGGGCTACATCCGCTACCTGAAAAACATCATGGGGCTGTGGATCATCCAGTGTGTACAAAAGCAGCTGGGCATCTCCTTTGCCGAGATGGTGGAACTGGCCAAGACCAGCACCTACACCCGCATCTTTGATGTGAACGAAGCCCGCTTCTCCGCGCCGCAGGATATGAGTGCAGAGATTCGTGCCGCGCTCGCTGAGACCGGTGATGCTCCTGCCACGGATGCGGACCTCATCAACAGCATCTATCATTCGCTGGCGTACTGCTACGGCGAAGCCTATCGCGAGATGGAAGCCGTGACCGGCCAGCACTGGGATAAACTGTACATCGCGGGCGGCGGCGCAAAGAACGCTACCCTGAACGAACTGACCGCCCATTACACCGGAAAACAGGTCATGGCACTGCCCATCGAGGCAACGGCCATCGGCAATTTGAAACTTCAGATGAACATTCACTGATTTTATAAAGGAGGATCTCCCATGCTCGTTGAAACCAAAGCCCGCGTTGGCGTGTTCGCCATTGCTCTGGGTGCGTATCTGCCCCAGTTCCCGACCCTCGTGCCCGAATTTGAACAGCAGTACGCCGACTTCAAAAAGACCATCCCCGACACCGTGGAAGTCATCGATGGCGGCATCGTCACCACCAAGGAGCTGTCCATGGCCGCGGGCGATAAGTTCCGCGCCGCAGACGTCGATCTGGTCATCCTGCAGCTGCTGACCTACGCCACCTCTTACAACATGCTGCCCGCCGTGCGCGACCTGAATGTGCCCGTCGTGCTGGTGAATGTCCAGAAGAAAAAAGCCCCGGACTACGCCAACACCGACACGCCCACTTGGCTGGGTGAGCTGTACGCTTGCGGCGCGGTCGGCGAGATGGTCGCTGACTTGGAGCGCGCTGGCAAGCGTCATGCCGTCATCACCGGTGTCGTCGAGGGCGGCGACCCGCAGGTTCAGGCTGAAATTGAAGATTGGTGTCGTGCCGCGCAGGTGCGCCGCCGCTTCCGTGACACCAATCTGGCGCAGATCGGCCGTCCGTATCCCGGCATGATGGACCTGTACATTGACGAAACCAATTTGTACAACCGGATGTTCCTCTACACCAAGCAGTTCGACTGGGAAAAGATGTGGGCCATTGCCGACAACATCACCGACGAGAACGCCATCCGCGCCAAGGCACAGGACATTCTGGACACCTTCGACATCGAGGGCGGCGGCACGATCGAAAAGGTCTGGGACATGGCCAAGTATGTCGTGGCCTTTGAACAGTGGGTC
>ERZ870052.321-NODE-321-length-19284-cov-6.519967_pt1 | contig 19284 bp, 20 predicted proteins | sample MGYA00520889_ERZ870052 | MGnify/ENA primary metagenome ERZ870052 (study PRJEB32232, sample SAMN07284988) | human gut metagenome | biome: human-associated habitat; material: feces | host: Homo sapiens | place: Tanzania | collected 2014-08-14 ...
GTGCTGATCATGTTCATCGTTACCGCAGTGGAGACCGTGGGCGATATCTCCGGCGTGATGGAGGGCGGCATGAACCGTGAGCCCTCTGATAAGGAGCTGTCCGGCGGTGTCATCTGCGATGGCCTCGGCTCTACCTTTGCCGCACTGTTCGGCGTGCTGCCCAACACCTCCTTCAGCCAGAACGTGGGTCTGGTGGCCATGACCAAGGTGGTCAACCGCATGGCTCTGGCCTCCGGTGCTGTGTTTTTGATCCTCTGCGGCCTGATCCCCAAGCTGGGCGCACTGATCTCCATCATGCCGCAGGCCGTTCTGGGCGGTGCAGCCGTTATGATGTTCTCTTCCATCGTGGTCAGTGGTATCCAGCTGATCACCAAGGAAAAGATGACCCCGCGCCACCTGACCATCGTGTCTGTGGCACTGGGCGTGGGCTACGGCATGGGTGCCAACAGCGGCATTCTGGCACAGGCTCCGCAGGCCCTCCAGCTGATCTGCGGCGAGTCCGGCATCGTTCCGGCTGCATTTGTGGCGATCCTGCTGAACGTCCTGTTGCCCAAGAACGATATGGCAGAGTAAAACTTAGTTTTTTAGCCGGGCAAGGGCTTCCAGCTGCTGCAACACCTCCGGGGTGTCTGCATCCTGCAGCTCTGCGCCGTCTGCAATGCAGACCGTGCGCACCTGTGCAGGATACTTTTTAAGCAGTACATTGCCGCCTTTGTTTTCCGGCAGGGTGAGCAGTTCTGAAAAGAAGCTGCTTCCAAACAGAACGGGACTTCCGACAAGCGGTGTCGGGTCGTTTTCGGCCACGGCTCCCAGACGGAAGATCTCCCGTTCTGTTTCTTTTTGCCATTCTGCCGGGTACGGCTGCTCCCGGCAGAAGCGCTCGGTCATGGCTTCTACCGTCTCCCGGCGCAGCAGGGGCTGATCCCCGGGCAGAAACATACAGCCGCTAAGTTCCGGCAGCTGTTCCAGCAGCGCCGAAAGTCCCAGCCGAATGGTGTCGTTGCGGCCGGGCAGGCTGTGCAGCAGTACCGGGACGCCATGCGCCCTGCACAACGCCTGCACCTCCTCCGAGCGGGTCACCACGATGCGGGCAGCAATACCAGGTGTGGCGGTAGCGGCAAAGGCCCGGCAGAGCATGGGCTGGCCGCAAAAATCTGCCAGCAGCTTGTTTGCGCCAAACCGGCGGCTCAGCCCGGAGGCCATGATCACACAGCCGACTGCAAGCGACTTTTTCATACAAATACACCCCTTCAGCAGCATTTTATAATAGTATTATACCGAAAGCTGTGCTAAAATAAAAGCAGAGATATCGCAGCGATAGAAAAGAGAGGTACTGCACATGATGACGATCCGAGAATACAAGCGGGCAGAAAGTCTGGAGGAAGCGTGGCAGCTGAACCAGAAAAAGCCAAACCGCATTTTGGGCGGCATGATCTGGCTGAAGATGGAAACCATCAATGTCGGCACCGCCATCGACCTTTCCGGTCTGGGGCTGGATACCATTGAGGAGACCGAGGACAGCTTTTCCATCGGCGCTATGGTCACCCTGCGCCAGCTGGAACAGCATCCGGGGCTTGATGCCTACACCCACGGTGCTATGCGGGAGGCTGTGCGCCATATCGTGGGCGTACAGCTGCGCAATCTGGCAACTGTGGGCGGCAGCATTTACAGCCGGTTCGGCTTTTCGGATGTGCTGACCATGTTCCTTGCCATGGATTGTGATGTAGAACTGTACAAGGGCGGCATCCTGCCGTTGCAGGAATATGCACGGCGCCCCTACGACCGGGACATTCTGGTGCGGCTGATCGTAAAAAAGACACCGATGCAGCTTTATTACCAGTCGGTGCGCAACAGCCAGACCGATATCCCGGTGCTGACCTGTGCCGCTGCCCGGATGGAGACCGGCGATTACCGCATCGTCATTGGTGCGCGTCCGCTGCGCGCCGTGCGGTTCGAACTCCCGGCAGAGCCTGCCCTTGCGGCAGGACAACTTGCCACACAGTTCGCTGAAAGTGTAAAGGCACAGATCGTCACCGGCTCCAATATGCGCGGCAGCGCCGAATACCGCAGGCATCTGGCAGGTGTGCTGACAAAACGCGCGGTGCAGGAACTGGAACAGCGTAAAATGCAGGAGGAAAAGTAAATGCAGATCACACTTACCTTGAACGGCGTCCGGGTATCCGAGGAGATCGCCCCGGATATGCTTTTGATCGATTTTGTCCGTGCACACGGCTGCAAGAGCGTCAAGCGCGGCTGCGAGACTTCCAACTGCGGTCTGTGTACCGTGTTTATGGACGATAAGCCGGTGCTGTCCTGCTCCGTGCTGGCAGCCCGTGCCGATGGGCACAAGATCACCACGCTGGAGGGCTTGCAGGAGGAGGCTGCCGAGTTTGGTGCCTTTATCGCAGATCAGGGCGCAGAACAGTGCGGCTTCTGCAACCCGGGCTTTATCATGAACGCGCTGGCTTTGTTCCGGGAGCAGCCGTACCCCACCGAAGAGCAGGTGAAGGAATACCTTGCCGGAAACCTGTGCCGCTGCTCCGGCTACGAAGGCCAGCTGCGCGGCATTATGAGCTTTCTGGCATGGAAAAAGCAGAAGGAGGGCGTACAGTGAAAACCGTCAACAAACCGTTCCGCAAAAAAGACGCGATGCAGCTGGTCACCGGCCAGCCAGTCTATATGGATGATATCATCCCGCAGGACTGCCTGATCGTCAAGCTGCTGCGCTCGCCCCATGCAAACGCCATCGTCCGCAGCATCAACACTACGGTTGCAAAAAAAGTGCCTGGCATTGAGGCTATCTTCACTTGGGAGGATGTGCCGCAGGACGCCCGCCGCTACACACAGGCTGGCCAGACCTACCCGGAGGCCAGTCCCTACGACCGTCTGCTCATCGACCGCCATGTCCGCTTTGTGGGGGATGTGGTGGCCATCGTAGCCGGTAAGGACGAAAAGTGCGTGGACAAGGCGCTCAAGCTTATTAAAGTAGATTACGAGGTGCTGGAGGCCGTGCTGGATTTCCACACCGCAAAGGATAACCCCATCCTTGTGCACCCGGAGGACAACTGGGAGAGCCTTTCCCCCGTGGGTGCCGACAACAAGCGCAACCTCTGTGCCCATGATGCATGCGGCAGCGGCGATATCGACGCCGTGCTGGCCGGGTGCGATGTAGTCATTGACCATGTGTACCACACCAAGGCCTGCCAGCAGGCTATGATGGAGACCTTCCGCACCTACTGCTCCATTGATACTTACGGGCGGCTGAATGTGCTCAGTTCTACCCAGATCGTGTTCCACGCCCGCCGCAACATCGCCAATGCACTGCACATTCCCAAATCCATGGTGCGTGTTTCCAAGCCCCGCATCGGCGGCGGCTTTGGTGCAAAGCAGACTGCCGTCAGCGAGGTGTACCCGGCCTTTGTGACTTGGATGACCAAAAAGCCCTCCAAGCTCATCTTCAGCCGTGTGGAAAGCCAGACGGCTTCTTCGCCGCGCCATGAGATGGAGATGCACGTCCGTCTGGGTGCCACCAAGGACGGCATCGTGAAGGGCATCGACCTGCACACGCTGTCCAACACCGGCGCTTACGGCGAGCATGGCCCCACCACCGTGGGTCTGTCCGGTCACAAGTCCATCCCGCTGTACGGCAAGGCCGAAGCCTTCCGCTTTGTCAGCGATGTGGTGTACACCAACCATATGTCTGCCGGTGCATACCGCGGCTATGGCGCTACACAGGGCCTGTTTGCGGTGGAGTCTGCCGTCAACGAGCTGGCGCACAAGCTGAATATGGACCCCATTGCGCTGCGCCTGAAGAACACCGTGCAGGAGGGCGATGTGATGCCCGCCTACTACGGCGCAGTGAACACCAGCTGTGCGCTGGACCGGTGCGTACTCAAGGTGCGCGAGATGATCGACTGGGAGCACAAGTATCCCGCCCGGGATATGGGTAACGGCAAGATCCGTGCCGTGGGCATGGGTATGGCCATGCAGGGCTCCGGTATCTCCGGCATGGACGTGGGCAGCGCTACCCTCAAACTGAACGATGACGGCTTCTATACCCTGATGATCGGTGCTGCCGATATGGGCACCGGCTGCGACACAACGCTGGCGCAGATCGCCGCCGAGGTGCTGGATTGCCCGCTGGATAACATTACCGTTTTTGGCGCGGACACGGATTCCTCCCCCTACGATTCCGGCTCCTACGCCTCCAGCACCACCTATGTCACCGGCAAGGCCACCGAAAAGTGCGCCATGAAGCTGCGGGAACAGATCTGCAAGCTGGGCGCGGAGCTGCTGGAATGCCCGGCGGATGCCGTAGAGTTTGACGGCAAGGTCGTGTTTGAAAGCGCCGACCCCACCCGCCAAAAGACCCTGTCCGAGATCGCTTTTGCTTCCCAGTTCGGCCATAAGATCCCGCTGGAATTTACCGAGACCCACACCTCGCCCTTGTCGCCGCCGCCGTATATGGCAGGCGCTGCCGAGGTAGAGGTGGATACCGAGACCGGCGAGGTGAAGGTGCTGGAATTTGATGCCTGCGTGGACTGCGGTACCCCCATCAACCCCAACCTGACCCGTGTGCAGGCCGAGGGTGGCATTCTGCAGGGCATCGGTATGACCCTGACCGAGAACATCACCTACGACAAAAAAGGCTACCCGGAAGAGAACTCTCTGTTCCAGTACAAGATCCCTGCCCGCAACGATATCGGGCACATCCATGTGGAGTTTGAGAATAGCTACGAGCCCAACGGCCCCTTTGGTGCAAAGTCCATCGGCGAGGTGGTCATCAATACGCCGCTGCCCGCCATCTCGGACGCCATCTACAACGCCATCGGCACCCGCTTCTACGAGCTGCCCATTACCCCGGAGCAGATCGCCATGGCAGTTGCGGCCAAGCACTAAAGGCAGATGCTGAGCGAAAAAGAGCTTCCGTTTCTGGCAGAGAAAGGGCATATCGTTTCTCTGGTAGGCGGCGGGGGCAAAACCACCCTGCTGTACGCCATGGCAGACCACTGTGCCCGCAAGGGATGGCGGGTGCTTGTGACCACAACCACCCACATCCGGCAACCGGCAGCCTGCTATGCACCGGATGACGCAGCGCTTGCCGCCTTATGGCAAGCGGGTCACTACGCAGTGATCGGCACTCCGGCAGAAAACGGGAAACTGACCCTGCCGCCGCCGCAGCTTTTGCGCCGAATGGCGCAGGCGGATGCAGTTTTTATTGAGGCGGATGGTGCAAAGCACTACCCCTGCAAGCTCCCGGCGGCGCACGAGCCGGTGCTGCTGCCCCAAAGCGATATTGTTTTGGCGGTGGCAGGGCTTTCGGCGCTGGATAGGCCCTTGCGGAAGGTCTGCTTCCGCTATGATACCATCCGTCCGCAGTTTTTATCGGCTGCACCGGATGCGCCCCTTACACCACCCATGCTGGCACAGCTGCTTGCAAGCACAAGGGGTGGCCGCAAGGCGGTGGGGAACCGGCAGTTTTACGCTGTGCTCAATCAGGCTGATACGCCGGAATTGCGCCAGCAGGGCATACAAATACAACAGCTTTTGCGTCAGCAGGGCATACCGTGCGTGCTGACGCATTTTAAAGAGGAAGAACGTGCATGAGCAAGGAAGATAAGATCGTATTCTGTACCGGGGGCGGCTGCACCGCAAAGCTGGGTGCCGGGGTGCTGAGCCGTATTCTGGAAAAGCTGCCCCGGGGCGAAAAAGACCCGGATCTTCTGGTCGGCTACGACAGCCGGGACGATGCCGCAGTCTACCGCATTACGGATGACATTGCACTGGTGCAGACTGTGGACTTTTTCCCGCCGATGGTGGACGACCCCTATACCTTTGGGCAAATCGCAGCTACAAACGCCCTGAGCGATGTCTACGCCATGGGCGGCGAAGTAAAGACCGCCCTGAATCTGGTCTGTTTCCCGGAGGATATGGACTTGAACGTGCTGGGCGAAATTTTGCGCGGCGGTGCCGAAAAGGTGGCAGAAGCAGGCGGCAGTCTTGCAGGCGGGCATTCCATCGCGGACAGCGGGGTGAAATACGGCCTTTCCGTGACCGGCCTTGTAGACCCGCACCATATGTACACCAACGACACCGGCGTGCCTGGCGATAAGCTGGTATTGACTAAGGCTTTGGGTGTGGGTCTGCTGTGCACGGCAAACCGCGTGGGCGAAGCAGCCCCGGAGGAAATGGAAGCCGCCATCCGCTCTATGACCACCTTGAACAAAACGGCGGCAGAGATCAGCCGCAAATACCGCGTCCATGCCGCCACGGATGTAACCGGCTTCAGCTTTCTCGGCCATCTGCACGAGATGATGGGCGACAAGCTCTCCTGCATCATCCATGCAGATGCCGTGCCGGTGCTGCCGGGGGCGAAAAAGGCGGCGGATGCGTTTTTGTACACCGCCGCTGGGCAGCGCAACCGCAACCATACCGGACCGTTCGTTCGGTTTGAAAACGTAAGCTTTGCCATGGAGGAAGTTTTGTTCGACCCGCAGACCTCCGGCGGGCTGCTATTGGCGGTAGACCCGGCAAATGCAGCGGCACTGGAACAGGAACTGTGCGCTGCTGGTCTGCCCGCAAGTATCGTGGGAGAGATCCTGCCGAAACAGGAAATTGAAATTACTGTAACAGACAAATGAGAGGAGTAATCAGCATGGCTGAATTTATCAAAGTAGATGCACTGGGCGATGCCTGCCCGCTGCCTGTTGTCAAAGCGAAAAAGGCGATTTCTGAGCTGCAGGGCGCAGGACAGGTAGAGGTTCTAGTGGACAACGAGATCGCCGTACAGAACCTGACCAAAATGGCACAGCAGAAGGGCTATCAGTATAGTGCTGAAAAGCTGGAAGAGCGCAAATATCGTGTGCTGTTCACGCTGGGAGAAGCGGCAGACGCTCCGGCAGAGCAGGCTCCTGTCTGCGTACCGGATGCCCGCACCGATACGGTGGTGGCTATTTCCGCTGCCGTTATGGGCGATGGCAGCGAGGAGCTGGGCAAGACCCTGCTCAAGGCCTTTGTATTTGCGCTGACCCAGCAGGACAAGCTGCCCAAGACCATCCTGTTCTATAACGGCGGCGCGGCGCTGACCTGTGAAGGCTCTGCCATGCTGGAAGATCTCAAGGCGCTGGAAGCACAGGGCGTGGAGATCTTGACCTGTGGCACCTGCCTGAATTTCTACGGCCTTACCGAGAAGCTGGCGGTGGGCAGTGTGACCAACATGTACACCATTGCCGAAAAGCTGACGCAGGCCGGGAACGTGGTAAAACCGTGATCTATCTGGACAACGCAGCCACCACCCTGCATAAACCGCCGCAGGTGGAGCAGGCTATTCTGGAGGCACTGCACACGGCAGGCAATCCCGGGCGCGGCGCACACGAACCCACCCTTCACGCCGCACGGATCGTGCTGGACACCCGTCTGGCACTGGCAGAGCTTTTCCATGCGCCAGACCCCTCCTGCATTGTTTTTGCCGCCAATGCGACCATGGCACTAAACACGGTGCTGAACGGCGTGCTGCATCCGGGCGACCATGTGATCACAACGGTATGCGAGCACAATTCTGTTCTGCGCCCGCTGTACCGGCTGCGGGCGCAGGGGGTAGAGATCTCCTTTATCGGGGTGGACACTGCTGCACGGCTGTGCTACGACCAGTGGGAAGCGTTGCTGCGCCCCACGACCCGGGCACTGGTGGTGACGGGAGCTTCTAACGTGACCGGCAACGGCACAGACCTTGCCCGCGCAGCGGACTTTGCCCACAGGCACGGTCTGCTGCTCATCGTGGATGCAGCCCAGACTGCCGGTGCGCAGCTTATTGATGTGCAGCAGCTGGGCATAGATGCTTTGTGCTTTACCGGACATAAGGCGCTTTTGGGGCCGCAGGGCACCGGCGGCGCTTATGTGCGCCCCGGGTTACAGATCGCGCCGCTCCTTGTGGGCGGCAGCGGTGTGCACAGCTTTGACGAAGCACACCCCTTGCAGATGCCCACTGCATTGGAGGCCGGCACGCTGAACGTGCACGGCCTTGCCGGGCTGTGCGCCGGTGTGCGCTGGTTGCTGGAACAGGGAGTAGAAAGCCTTGCTGACCGGGAAAACGCCCTTGCCCGCCTGTTTTATGAGCAGGTGCGTACTGCACCGGGCGTAACAGTATACGGCGATATGACCATGCAGCCCCGTGCGCCCATTGTGGCGCTGAACATCGCACAGGAGGATTCTGCCCGGGTGGCAGATATTCTGTGGGAGGACTACGGCATCTGCGTACGTGCCGGGGCACACTGCGCCCCGCTGATGCACAAGGCCCTTGGCACGGCAGAGCAGGGCGTGGTACGGTTCAGCTTTTCCCATTTCAATACTGAACAGGAGGTGCAGCAGGCGGCGCAGGCAGTTTGCGCCCTTGCCCGGGAGCTTTTATGCGAGTAAAACGAAGCTATATCGTGCTTTCCTTCCGTACTACCTTAGAGGCTATGGAGTGGGAAAAGCAATGCCATACCCGGCAGGTGCCCGGACGGCTGATCCCGCTGCCGCGTGAGATCTCGGCAGGGTGCGGGCTTGCATGGCGTATGCTGCCGGAGGACTGGCAAAGCTGGCAGACAGAACTGGATCAGACACAGTTTGATAAGGTAACATCTGTGGAGCAATAACTAAGGGAGAGGGACACCAATGAACAGACAAACGCTTGCAGACGTTCTGCAAGGTACAAACCAGACTGGCAGCTATACGCTGGCTACCGTACTGGAAGGCGCAGAGGCGGGCAGTCAGCTGCTGCTGCGGGACGGAGACGCCCTGTGGCAGACCCTAAATGCCGGGCTTCTGCAGCGTCAGCTTGCTGCCCTGCAGGCCTGTACCGCTACGGGCTTTCTTACACTGGAGGGGCAGCGGGTATTTACCGAGCGCTTTGGTGCGGTTCCGCAGCTGGTGGTCTGCGGCGGAGGTCATGTGGCTGCTGCCCTTGTAAAACAGGCAAAGCTTCTTGATCTACCTGTGCTTGCCATAGATGACCGGGAGGAATTTGCCCAGCAGTTGCGCGCCGCCGGAGCGGATACCGTGCTTTGTGCTTCCTTTGCGCAGGCACTTCAGAATGTGCCCGGCGGGGCAGAGACCTATTTTGCAGTGCTGACCCGCGCCCACACCTTTGATTTGGATTGCCTTACCCAGATCTTACAAAAGCCTGCGGCCTATGTGGGCATGATGGGCAGCCGTGGCCGTGCCGCATTGGTACGCCGTCAGCTGTTGGAGACCGGTCTGGACAGCCAGCGAGTAGAGGCACTTTGTGCCCCCATCGGCCTTGCCATCGGTGCGCAGACCGCTGCGGAGATCGCGCTTTCCATTCTGGCGCAGATCGTGCAGGTCAAGAATGCCCGCCCCCAGACCGAGGGCTATCCCATCGCATTGCTGGATGCCATGATGCAGGCAGAAAACGCCCGCATCCCGGCGGTGCTGGCCACCATTGTTGCACGGCACGGCTCCACCCCGCGGGATGTGGGCGCTAAAATGCTCATTCTGCCCGATGGCAGCACCGTGGGCAGCGTAGGCGGCGGCATTATGGAGCATTATACGGTACAGGCTGCCCGGAAGATGCTGGCACAGGCTGTGCCAGCCCTGCAATGTTTACAGCTTTCGGCTGACGGAAAAAATGAGGACGCGGCCATTGCTGCCTGCGGCGGCTCTATGGAGGTGCTGTTACAGACACTTTGCCCCTGGGAGGAAACGAAATGAAAAAGGATGCTTTGATTATCGTGCGCGGCGGCGGCGACCTTGCCACCGGTACCATCCACCGGTTGTGGAGTGCCGGGCTGCGAGTGCTGGTATTGGAAACGACACAGCCCGCAGCCATTCGCCGTCAGGTAGCCCTGTGTGAAGCAGTGTATGAAGGCGAAGCCACTGTCGAAGGACTGCGTGCCGTCCGCATTGAAACATTGGAGCAGGCACAGTCCGTTTGGGCGCAAGGCGCTGTTCCGGTGCTCGTTGACCCGGAGGGAGACTGTATTGCCCGGGCAAAGCCGGAGGTCGTAGTGGACGCCATTCTGGCCAAGCGCAACCTTGGCACCCGCCGGGATATGGCACCGCTGACCATTGCGCTCGGTCCCGGTTTTGTTGCCGGGCAGGATGTGGATGCCGTGGTGGAAACCAAGCGCGGTCATCGGCTGGGCAGGATCATCCGGGAGGGGAGCGCTATCCCCAATACCGGCATCCCCGGCGTCATCGGCGGATACGGTGCAGAGCGGGTGATCCATGCACAGGCCGCCGGTGTTTTTATGAATGTGCGTAAAATCGGTGATCTTGTGGAGAAGGGTGAGACCATTGCCACCATCCGCACCCCGGAGGGGGAGGATATCCCGGTCACAGCACAAATCCCCGGTATTCTGCGCGGACTGCTGCGCAGCGGCTATCCGGTCACGCCGGGCTTTAAGGTCGCAGATATCGACCCTCGGCGGGAAGAGCTTTCCAACTGCTTCCTGATCTCGGATAAATCCCGCTGCATCGCCGGTAGTGTACTGGAGCTTGTCTGTGCGCAGGTGTGGCAGTAAAACCTATATAAAAATAACCCCTGCCGTTTTGCAAAAAAGGTCTGCAAATACGGCAGGGGCTTTATGATGTTATCTTAGTTGCGGTAACAGCGATCCTGCCCCACGAGCCAGTTTTCGCACAGGCGCTGGGCTTCCTCAAGACTGCGGCTCTCGCAGTCAAAGAAGGCACCGCGCATAGAGCAGTAGGAGTAGTGCACCTTGGGAACACCGTTGCCATCCTTGAAGCGCTCGTATCGTTCTTCACCGGGCATCAGAAAAAGCTGTTCCATGGTTCCTTCTCCTTTGTGTTCAAGCAGTCTAAATGGCCACCGGGCGGTGACACACAACGCTTGCTATTGTATCACGATGGAGAACGGTTTGCTATGGTCTTTTTATCCAAAGATACGCTGGGTTTTTCTCTGAGGTTGTGGCAAAGAAGGACTTGACAAATCATTCATGCAAACTGCGTTCCTTTTCCAGTGCGGCTTTCATACCGTGGATACGCCCCAGTGCATAGGAAAGCATTGCTGCGCACAACAGGTTTAGCCAGCCGTAGCGTGCCTGATTCAGAGAGTTCGTTATGCCAAGGATCAGGTTTGCCAGACAGATCAGGGAAAGCATCCGGTCAATGCGGCTCAGGTGTGTCAGGCGGGAGTCGATATCCGAGAGCAGCTCGAAGCTGCCAAGTTCTGCTTTCCGCCGGAAGTACACCCAGTTGACACAGCCGCCGATATATTCCGCACCCAGCTCCTTTACAAAGGCGCGGTAATCGCTGCTGGGGTTCATCTCCAAACGGATGATATACTCGCCCGGTTCGCAGCGCACAAATGTATAGAAAGAAAACCCGGTGTTGTCCAGCACCCAGCCATCTTGTGCCATCTCGTTCAGCCAGCGCTCTTCTTTTTCAAAATCCCACACAAAGAAAAGCTTGAAAACGGTTTTCTTTTCACTCATAAGGTTTCCTCCTTCAGGATGCTCTCACCATTGGCCACAAGCTGCTGTAACCGGGCAAGCTCGTGCTTTAAGACCTGTACGCCCTCTGCGGTAAGCTGATATTCCTTTTTGCGGCTGCCGCTCTCAGCGGGCAGGGGACGGATCCAGCCTTTTTCGCACAGAGAGGTCAAGGCCCCGTACAGCGTCCCAGCGGCAAGATGGACTCTGCCCCCGGAAAGCTGCTCCGTCTGTTGCATGATGCCATAGCCGTGCTGCGGATGGTAAAGAGATAACAGGATATAATAGGTCGATTCGGTCAATGCAAGGTTTTCCATACTGAAATACTCCATGGATTCTATCGGGCGTCTTTATATCGTTAACCGATATATCATGCTTAAAGTATACCGTCTCCCGATATACTTTGTCAAGTGTTTTCGGGAAAAAGCCATCAAAAAGCTTTAAAACACAGTTCGTATGGAAAAACCGATGGAACGCGGGAAAATATTTTGTGCACTTTTCATAGTTTTCTTCTGAAGATTTTGGTGGTACAATATAGTCATCAAATTCTGCAATTCGGGAGGAGCTCCATGGCGGAAAAGTGTATTGAACTGGATAGTGTAGAGATCGCAGCGGCTGTTTTTGGCAACTGTGACCGGAATATTCGCTTATTGGAAAAAGAGTTTTCAGTCACCGCTGTCTGCCGTGGCACACAGCTGCGCATTTCCGGTGAGCCTGCCAATGTGGCGGCAGCGAACCGCGCTGTGGAGGGAATGCTTCTTCTGATCGAGAACCGCACCCCGCTGGAAGATCAGACCGTGCACTACTGCATCAGTCTGGCGCACGATGGCGCGGAGAAGCGGGTAAAGGAGCTGACCGAGGATTTTGTCACCGTCACGGTAAAGGGACGCCCGATCCGCCCCAAAACACTGGGACAGAAGGAGTACCTGAATGCCATCCGCTCCAATGCCATTACCTTCGGTGTCGGCCCGGCGGGTACCGGCAAGACCTATCTGGCCGTTGCCATGGCGGTGAAAGCCTTTAAGGCCAAAGAGGTCTCCCGCATCATCCTGACCCGCCCGGCGGTGGAAGCTGGCGAAAAGCTGGGCTTTCTGCCCGGTGACCTCCAGCAGAAGGTAGACCCTTATCTGCGGCCGCTGTACGACGGCCTGTTTGATATGCTGGGCGCAGAGACCTACGAGCGTCTGGTGGAAAAGCAGATCATCGAGGTTGCCCCGCTGGCCTATATGCGCGGGCGCACACTGGATGATTCCTTTATCATTCTGGACGAGGCGCAGAACACCACTCCGGAACAGATGAAAATGTTCCTTACCCGTATGGGCGTTGGCTCCAGGGTGGTCGTTACCGGCGATGTGACCCAGATCGATCTGCCGGGCAGCACCCGAAGCGGTCTGGTGGACGCGCTGAAGGTGCTGAAAGACGTGAACGGCATTGCGCAGTGCTACTTTACCGATAAGGACGTTGTGCGCCACCGTCTGGTGCAGGAGATCGTAAAGGCTTACGAGCGTGCCGCCCATCCGGCTGCCGAAGCGGAAAATAAAGAAAATAAAAAGAATTTTAAATAACCCTTTGAAAGGAGTGGACCGATATGTCCAACAAAGTTTTGATCACCAACTCCCAGAAAGCTGTCAAGGTGCCCTCCGGGCTCCGCATCCTGATCCGCCGCGCATGCAACGCTGTGCTGGAATATGAGCATTTTGACCGTCCCGCAGAGATCAGCGTTACCTTTGTGGACAACGCTGCCATTGCCGAGCTGAACAATCAGTACCGCAACAAGCCCATGCCCACCGATGTGCTGAGCTTTCCTCTGGGTGAGAACGGCAAGTACGATATCGACGAGAATAACGGCTGCATGATGCTGGGCGATATCGTCATCAGCATGGAGCGCGCAATGGAGCAGGCGAATCTGTATGGGCATCCGCTGCAGCGGGAGGTGGCCTTTCTGACCGTACACTCCATGCTGCATCTGCTGGGCTACGACCACGAAAACGGCGGTCTGGAAGCCATGCGTATGCGCGAAAAAGAAGAGGCTGTGCTGCTGCAGCTGGGTCTGCCCCGCACGGTCAGCTACACGGAATGATATCCCTTCACTGCAACAGAACATAAAAACAAGACAGGAGTTCGCTTTGAGTACTACAACACCCGTTCAGGAGCATTACGACACCTCCTCTGTATTCGTTGCTGTCATCGGACGGCCGAACGTGGGCAAATCCAGCCTGACGAACCTCTTGGTCGGCGAGAAGGTGGCTATCGTCACCTCTAAGCCCCAGACCACCCGCACCCGCATCACCGGCGTAATTACCCGTGGGCCGCTGCAGTATGTGCTGCTGGACACCCCTGGTGTGCACAAAGCCCACAACAAGCTGGGTAAGCGCATGGATAAGACCGCCAGCGATTCCATTGCGGATGTGGATGTTTCCATGATGCTGTTCGAGCCCTACGGCGCACTGAACGAATCCGAGATGGTATTAGTGGAGGCATTGCAGCGCAGTGGCCCGGCCATTGCGGTCATCAATAAAACAGACCTTGTGAAAGATCCTGCCGACTTGGAAGCCCGCAAGGCAGAGCTGAAGGCGCTGGGCGTATTTGATGAGATCTACACCATCAGCGTTCGCAACAAAGAGGGCAGCGAGGAACTGTTCGATGCTCTGAGCCGCTACGCTGTGGAAGGCCCCCATTACTTTGACGACGATGCCTACACCGATATGCCGGAAAAGGAGCTGGTGGCCGAGGTCATCCGCGAAAAGGCGCTGCTCTTCATGCGGGACGAGATCCCGCACGGCATTGCAGTGGTGGTGGAGCGCTTTAAAGAGCGCCCGGGCACAGATTTGATCGACATTGATGTGAACATCTACTGCGAGCGGGAGAGCCACAAGGGCATGGTCATCGGCAAGGGCGGTGCCATGCTCAAAAAGATCGCCAGTGCTGCCCGCGCCGACTGCGAAGAGTTTCTGGGCTGTCGGGTCAACCTGCAATGCTGGGTCAAGGTGAAATCCGACTGGCGGGACAATGAATTTTTGTTGAACAACTTCGGTTTCAAGCAGAATCCCTCCAACCGCTGAGTGATGCCAAAGCAGGACAGTTTTCCCTTGTATGCTGTGCTAGAATCAGGCTGACACTATAAACAAGAGCAGCCTGTGCACAGGAAAGGGAAGGAGTGCTGAAGATGGATGCTGCTGCAAGCTGGCAGGCCTTTGCCTGCACGGGGAACATTCTCCGTTATCTCGATTATAAACAACTGGTGCAGCTGCCCGCCGAGCATCCGGCAGGAGAAACGGATGATGGAACCATTTGTGACCATGGGTCTGGTACTGAAGGAGACCCGTTATAGAGAAGCAGACCGTATTCTGACGATTCTTACCCCAAAGCTGGGTGTCATCACGGCAATGGCTGCAAACAGTCTGCGGCTGAAAAGCAAACTGTTCAGTGCCTGCGGGCTGTTCTGCTATTCGGAGTTTACGCTGGTGCCCGGACGTAATATGTATACCGTGCGGGAAGCCGAGGTACAGAACATCTTCCATGGCATTTCCTCCTCCATTGAAGGGGTAAGCCTTGCCATGTATCTTACCGAGATGGCCGCTGCGCTTTCGCCTACCGGAGAGGAAGCAGCCCGGGAGCTGCGTCTGGTACTGAACAGTCTGTATATGATCAGCGAGCACCGCACCGACCTGCGGGTGATCAAGGCAGTATTTGAGCTGCGCACCATGAGCGAGTGCGGCTTTATGCCGCAGATTGTCTGCTGCCGGGATTGCGGCACTTACGACGAAGGAGATGCCTTTTATCTGGACGCACAGGAAGGGCATCTGCTCTGTGCAGCCTGCGCCGCAAAGGCAGGCAAAAACTGCAATCTGGACAAGGCTGCGCTGTTTGCACTGCGTCACATCTGCTTGGTAGAGGACAAAAAAATATTTGCATTCAAGATCTCTGTGGGCAGTCTGGCAAAGCTTTCCGCAGTGGCTGAAAACTATGCCCTGACGCATCTGGATAAGCCGCTGAAGAGCTATGCCTTTTTGAAAAGCGTGCTGCCCTGACCAAAAAGGAACAGTATGGAAACAAGCTACTTAAAAACATTAGAACTGGATAAGATCATTGCCCGTGCAGCGGAGGGCTGCGTGTGCAAGGAAGCCCGCGCCATGCTGCTGGCCATTGAGCCGCAGTGCGACCCGGACGAGGTGCGTTACGCGCTGGAGCAGACGGACGCAATCAACACCCTGCTGATCAAAAACGGCTCACCGCGCTTTGGCGGGGTAGAGGGTGTCAGCCAGCTTGCCGCCCGTGCCGTAAAGGGCGGTGTGCTTTCTATGGGCGAGCTGCTGATGGTGGCCGGTGCGCTGCGCAATTTTCAGCACCTGACCAGCTGGTACGGCTCCTCTGAGCACGATGCGCTGCCGACCGATGATCTGTTTTACGCGCTGGCACCGGAGCCGGGCCTTGAGCAGCAGATCTCCGGCGCCATTCTGGCACCGGATGCCATGGCGGATACCGCCTCCCGCACGCTGGCAGAGCTGCGCAAGAAGATCCGCGCCACCGAAAACAGCATCCGTGACCGGCTGGAAAGCATGGTGCGCAATATGGATACCTCCAAATATTTGCAGGAGAGCGTGGTTTCCATGCGCAACGGCCGGTATGTCGTGCCGGTCAAGAGCGAATACCGCGGCGAAGTGAGCGGCATCATCCACGATGTATCCTCTACGGGCGCTACGGTGTTCGTGGAGCCTCAGGCTGTTGTGGAGGCCAACGCCCGCATCCTGCAGTACCGTGCACAGGAGGCACAGGAGATCGAGCGCATTCTGGTGGCCTTTACCGCACAGGTGGCCGCCATTGAGCCGCAGTTCCAGTACAGCTACAAGGCTATGCTGGAGATCGACATCCTGCTGGCGAAGGCACGGCTTGCACTGGAGCTGAAGGCCTTCAAGCCCGCTGTGCGGACGGATTCTTCATTTAACTTGATCCGCGCCCGCCACCCACTGATCGATCCGCAGAAGTGTGTTCCTGTGGATATTGCACTGGGTGGGGAATACGATTCCCTTATCATCACCGGCCCGAATACCGGCGGTAAAACGGTCACTCTGAAAACCGCCGGTCTGCTGTGTGCTATGGCACAGTGCGGCTTTCTGATCCCGGCTGACGAACGCAGCGAGATCTGTGTGTTTGATGAATTTTTGGTGGATATCGGCGATGAGCAGAGCATTGAGCAGAGCCTGTCCACCTTCTCCGGCCACATGAAAAAAATTACCGGCATTCTGGAGCTTGCCATGCCGCACACCCTTGTGCTGCTGGATGAGCTGGGCGCCGGTACCGACCCCGCCGAAGGTGCTGCGCTGGCAGTTGCCATCATTGAGGAGCTGCGCCGCCGTGGTGTGCTGCTGATGGCTACCACCCACTATGCGGAACTGAAGGTTTTTGCACTGGAGACTAAGGGTGTGGTCAACGCCAGCTGCGAGTTTGATCTGGAAACGCTGCGCCCCACCTATAAGCTGAGCGTGGGCGTACCGGGCAAGTCCAACGCGTTCCTCATCAGCGAAAAGCTGGGCATCCCCAGTCGTGTCATTGAGGCGGCCCAGCAGCATCTGTCTGCGGAGGATAAGCGACTGGATGCGGTTCTTGGCCAGTTGGACGATCTGAAGCTTCAACTGAAGGAAAGCCAGAACGAAGTGGAGCAGCTGCGCAACGAAGCTTCTCATCAGCTGGAAGCCGCCCGCAAAAAGCGGGATGAACTGATCCAGCAGGGTGAGAATGAATTGGAAGCCGCCCGTGCCAAGGCGCGCACGCTGGCACAGCAGGTGGAAACGCAAGCCTATGCGCTGACCGACGAGCTGCGCCAGCTGCAAAAGGATGAGCGCATGAGCGCCCAGCAGAAGGCGCAGCGCGCCCGCGAGATTGCCAAAAAGGAGACTGAAAAGCTGTTTGCCGGTACGGAGGTGGTGCATAACCCCGTTAAGGAGTTTGTGCCGCTGAAGGAGGTAAAGGTAGGGCAGGAGGTCTGCATTGCAGAGTTGAACCAGCTGGCCACCGTTTTGGCGCTGCCGGACAAAAACGGCGATGTACTGGTGCGTGCCGGTATCATCAAAACCAAGGTGCCCCTCAAGGGCCTGAAGCAGCCGGAAAAGCTGGTGAAAGAGCCTGCTGCGCCCAAAACCAAGGCGCAGCAGCGGTATTCCCGCCTGACCGGCGATACCAACCGTCCCAACGGCAGGGTAGAGCGTGTACAGCGCACCGCAAAAATGGAGTGCAATCTGTTGGGCTTGACGGTGGACGAGGCACTATCCGAGGTGGATTCCTTTATCGACCGCGCCATTCTGAACGGACAGACGGTGGTCTATCTGATCCACGGCAACGGCACCGGCGCACTGCGCACTGCCATCCATAAGCATCTGCGCGGCAACCGCATGGTAAAAAGCTTCCGCCTTGGCCGTTACGGCGAGGGTGAAAGCGGTGTGACGGTTGTAGAACTGAAATAACCCAGTAAGGACTGCCTTTTGAAAAATTGGCAGTCTTTTTTTGTTGCAGCGCAGGAAAAAGGCGAGTATACTCGTATTATAAATGTAAAACGAACAGGAAGTAACGCTTTATGCCGAACAGTCATTGCAGACCTGCAAGTAAACATAGCAAACGTAAAACGCACCGCCGCAAAACGCAGCACTGGCTTTTGCGCGGTCTGCTGTTTGTTTTTGCGGTGCTGATGCTCTGCTTTGGCCTGTTTCTATGGAAGGCGGCGCTGGAACTGAACGCGCCCGAAGAACCCGCAGTTTCGACCGCAGAGGATGATTTTCGTCCCGTGGTGGGCGACCCGCCGTACCGGGTGGCAGTAGACGCCGGACATGGCGGCAGTGACCCGGGCGCAAGGGGAGTGGTCGAGGAAAAACAGGTCACCGCAGCCACGGCTGCTGCACTGCTTCAGTGGTTAGAAGAGGATTCGAATTACATCCCGCTGCAGACCCGGGAAAGCTTTGATGCCACCGCTACGCCTGCCCAGCGTGCAGCCGCCGCCAGCGCCCAAAGCCCGCAGCTGCTGCTGTCCATCCACGGCAACTCCGCAGCCAATGGCTCTACGGTAGCCGGTTTTGAATGCTATCCGGCAGTGCCCGGACGTACATGGCATCAGGAAAGTTTTTATTTTGCAAGACTGCTGGCTGGTGGAATGCAGAGCATCGGTGCGAAGCTGCGCGGACGTGGGGGAGTGCGGTACATTTATTATCTGGAAAACGACCAGAAGCAGCTGGTGGAAAACACCTACACACAGGTGCGGCCTGAGCGCAGCTTTACGCTGCTGGAGGATGTGGATTGTCCAGCAGTGTTGGCTGAGCAGTGCTTTATGACGAACGCCGAGGATGTGGAGCGCTTTGGCAGTGAGGAGGGCTGCAAAGCTGTGGCACGCATTTATTATGAAGCCATCTGTGCGTACTTTGGTACAGAGCCGATGCCAGTGAAATGAGCATCGCATCGCCAAAGCAGAAAAAGCGATGCTACTTTTATAACATGACCTGTAGCGCACTAGAGCGACCGTTACGGGAATAAGAAAGCCACTCACACATACTGATGGTACATCTAGTGGAGAAGATGCAGGCGTGTGCAAACTGAAAAGCATCCACAGAAGCTGCCGGAAATCTGACAGAAAGAGAGAAGGGCAGCTTCTCTTTTTTGATTATAACTGTTTCGTATAATGCACGTTATGCGAAACTTAGGGAAGTGAAAAATGCCCATTTCCCGGATTTTTGGCGTTCCAGACTCGGCTGGCTCATTTTTGGGCTTGGTTTAACCGTTCTGCACATTCTGCACTTTTTACCATGTTTTATTGTTTTATTTGTCTCACACTTTCAGATGCTTTCCG
>ERZ870052.322-NODE-322-length-19206-cov-5.787652_pt1 | contig 19206 bp, 16 predicted proteins | sample MGYA00520889_ERZ870052 | MGnify/ENA primary metagenome ERZ870052 (study PRJEB32232, sample SAMN07284988) | human gut metagenome | biome: human-associated habitat; material: feces | host: Homo sapiens | place: Tanzania | collected 2014-08-14 ...
AGCCCGCAGTAGACCTCTTTCAGGTCCAGCTGTTTCGTGCCGGTCTTGTAGTCCACCACCCGGACCCAGCGGGTCCCGTCCTCTTCGATCCACTCATCGGCGCGGTCCACCGTGCCGACCAGCTGGACGGTGCGCCCATCCGACAGATGATATACCTGCGGGCGGACGGCATCCTCGCTGTTCCCGATCTTCAGCTCACAGGCCACCGGCTTGAAACTGGACTGCCGCTGTTCGTCCCGCAGATAGCACAGCAGACTGGTCATGCTCTTTTTCAGGCGGGAGAGCAGATAGGCAAAGCGGGCGGTGTCCTCGGGCAGATAGCGCTTGGCGTACTCGTCCACGAGAAGGCCGGCCAGCTGGGCCATGGCTTCGTCGTCCAGCTCCATGAAGGGGGCCAGCATCCCGGCGCAGGGATTGTCCGGCGCGGGGTCAGGGTCCAGCGCCATTTGCAGGACCCAGTGCATCAGACTGCCGCTCTGGTCCGCCGAAAGCTCGGCCCGCTTCCGGGGGCGCAGACCCAGAACGTATTGCAGAAAATACCCATAGCGGCAGGTGTAGTATTTTTCCAGCTGGCTGGGCGAGATGCGGAGCCGCCGCCCCAAAAGCGCTTCCAGCGCGGTCAGGTCGTGGACCTGACGGGGAGCCGCTTCGGCCATCCGGTGCAGAAGTTTCAGCCCTTCCGGCTCGGCCTGATCCGGGGTGCGGAGGGCATCGGTCAGACTGGCGCGTTCGGTGTCGGTCAGCGGCCAGCCGCCGCCCAGACAGTCCAGCCCGTCCGCCGGAGTGGCGGCAAGGTCCGGCAGTTCCAGTTCCGGCGGGGCCGGGTCCAGCGCGTCCACGATGGGTTCCAGCGCCGCACAGAGGGTCAGGCCCTGCCCCTTGGGCCAGCTCAGCCACAGCCCCTTGGCGGGGGCGGTCAGGGCTTTGTAAAAGCAGACCTGTTCGCGGACCACGCGGTTCTCGAAGCAGTCCGGCAGTTCGATCTCCTGCGCTATCAGGGCGTCGCGGTCGGCGTGGGTCAGCAAGCCCACCTCGCCGGGGGCCGTGGGGAACTCGCCCTCAGCAAGGCCCAGCACGAACACATGATCGGGGTCGTCCAGACGCATCTTGCCCGCGCTGGCCAGCACCACGGCGTCCAGCGTCTGGGGGATGTGCCCGAGGTCCGACGAGCGGAGCAGAAGGCCGAACAGGTCCTCGTATTCCGCCGCCGTGACGGTCTGTTCGCCCAGCAGACGAGCCATCTCGTTGAGCAGCTCCATGACCACGTTCCACTCGCGGGCGGCTTCCTCCGCCGCCGGGATGCCCCGGGACGTCCGAAGTGCTTCCACCTGCGCGGCCTGCTGTTCCTCCGCGCCCAGCTCCTGCAGGCAGAAATAGATGGCGCGGCTGATGGCCTCGGCATTGGCGTTCCGCACCTTTGCGCGGAAGGCATCCACGGCCCCCACCAGCAGAGCGCGGGCCGTCTCGGCATTTTCAAGATTTTCGGCGTCCTCAGCGGTCAATTCGATGTCGCCGAAGCCCTTGGGGTTGTTCTCGAATTTCGCCCGCCACGCCGCCGCGCTGGGCGACCAGGTGTAGGCGTAATTCTCAAGGGCGCAGACCTGCGCTTCCGTCAGCTGGCACAGGCCGGTCTTGGCCAAGGTCGTCAGGTTCTCGGTCAGGTCTGCGCCGCGGGCCAGCGCCAGCAGCGCACGCACCGCCGTGGCGGGGGCGCTGAACTCCGGGGTGGTGGGTTCGTCGCAGTAAAGGGGGATATCGGCCATCCGGAACTCGTATCGAATGGCCGCACGGTACTTGGCGATGTCGCGGCAGACGACCGCGATCTTCCCGCACCGGACGCCCTGCCGCATCAGGCGGCGGATAGACCCCGCCACGGCGCGGGCTTCCTCTTCCCGGCTGGGCGCGGCAAACAGCCGCACCTCCTGCGCGGGGGCGTCCAGCGGGGCGCAGCTGCCGTTCTCCAGAAGCTCGGTCACCGCGGCAAGGCCGGGAGCGTCCCGATGCCGCAGATCGCGGCGGAGGAGCTGCGGCGCGGCCACTTCGGCCCCGCTCTTCCGGGCCAGCTGGCGCAGCTGAGCCGCCACCTGCTTGGCCCCCGAAAACAAGCCCACATCGCCGGGGACGAGGGGCGCACCGTCGTCGCACAGGGCCACCGTCACGCGGGGCAGCGCCGCCAGCATCGCCCCCAGCAGCCGCTTTTTGGGCGCATTGAAGGTGTCGAACTCGTCGATGAACACTTCCCGGTCCCGCAGAAATTCGGGCACTTCGCCCCGGGCGAGGGCTTCTTCCAGCCGCGCGCCCGCCAGTTCCAGCCGGTCCGAAGGGTCCATCCCGCTGCGGGAGAGCAGCGTCTCGTATCCCTGAAAGATGAGCGCCAGCTCGCTGAGCTTTCCGCTCTCGGGGCCGCACCCCTGCGCCAGCTGATAGAGCTGCTGGCCCGAAAGCCCTGCGCTCTTCAGCTCGTCGATGGTCTCCGCCGCCATCTGACAGAAGGCCGCGCTCCGGCGGTGGCGGTAGTAATAATGCACGTTGTCCTGCAGCTCTTCCAGTGCGCGGCGGACCAGCACGGCCCGTCCGGCGTCCGAAAGGGTCTGCACCGCCGTGCCGCCCTCCACCGACAAAATTTTCTCGGCAAGGCTCGTGAACGAAAAGCTCTCCACCATGCCGGACAAGGCATCGCCCAATTCGCGGTAGATACGGCCCTCGGTGGACGAGGTGAACTGCTCCGGCACGAGCAGGATGCTCTTCTGCCCCGCCTCGGCACGGGTGCGGATGCGGTGGTACAGCAGCGTGGTCTTGCCGCTGCCGGAACCGCCTAAAACGAGTTGTAACATAAAGAACCTCTCCGTCGTCTGCGGAGACAGGCCGGGCAGAGTTCCCCTTCTGCCGGACGCCGATGCGCTCCGCATTGTTTGTCAGGTTTTATTGTACCACAAAATTGCAAGAACATCTATTCTGTGATACACTGGGAAAAACCACGAAGCAGAAAGGACCCCTGTATGAAAATTTTAGCTGTTGACTACGGGGCCAGCCGCACCGGTCTGGCCACCTGTGACCCCTCTGAGTTCCTCACCACCGCCATCACGCCCCAGATCACCCTGAAAGCCCGCCCGAAGGTCGCGGCCCGGGTGTGCGAGATCGCCGCCGAGATCAAGGCGGAACTCATCGTGGTGGGGCTGCCGCTCAACATGGACGGGACCGAGGGCGAGCGCGCCGAAAAGAGCCGCAAGCTGGCCAAGACGCTGCAGATCTGGAGCGGGCTTCCCGTCCGGATGTGGGACGAGCGCCAGTCCACCTGCGAAGCGTCCGACATCCTGAACGAGAGCGGGACCTTCGGCGCCCACCGGAAAGCCATCTTGGATTCGGTCAGCGCGACCGTCATCCTCGAAGATTATCTCGCGTGGCGCAGAGAGCACCCCGGGGAGATCTAAGCCTGAACGCAAAAGGGGCTGCTGCACTGGTTTCTATCCTTGTGCAACAGCCCTTTTTCGCGTTTATTGATACGTCTCGATGCTGACGCTGTTGATGGTGATGGTCTCGGTGGGGCGCTGGTTCTCGTCCACGCCGGTCTGGGCGATGGCATCCACGACCTCCATCCCCTCGTACACCTGCCCAAACACGGTGTCGGTGTAGTCGAGGTAGGGCGCGCCGCCCGCCGTCTGGTAGGCGCTGACGACCTCGGCACGGTAACCGTTGGCGTTCATCTGGTCCACCAGCTCCTGCGTCACGGAAGCGTCTCCGGGCAGCGTCTCCATCACATAGAACACGCTGGCGCACTGGCCGGAGCTGTCGGTGGCGGCGCAGAGCGCACCGGAATAGTGGTGCAGTTTGTCGGTCGCCTCGATGGGAAAGCGGCTGCCGTTCCAGAGCGTAGTGGCGTTTCCATCTGCGCCCTGTCCGGCTTCCACAAGAAATTCATTCTCCACCCGGGTGATGGTCAGGCCATTGTAATAGCCCGCCTGTGCCAGCCCAAGGAAGTTCTCGCACGCCTGCGGGGCTTCGCCGGGGAAGAGCACGGCCTTGAACACCCCCGCCGAGGTGTCGAACACGGCGATGGTGTCCCCCGCCGCCGGGTGGGTGTATTGCAGCTCCGCCGACTCCACGGCGGGGCGGGTGATGGTCTTGGGCTTTGCGCCGCCGCCCAGCTTTCCGGCCAGCGAACAGCCGGTCAGGGCCAGACAGCCGGCCAGCACCAGCGCCAGCAGCTTTTTGGAAAAACGATTCATAAACGGGACCTCCCGGTGCATATCATTGTAACAGTTTCCCGCACAAAGCGGGTACACAGAGTTCAGTATAGCATATTTCGGCCCCGGAATCGAGAGGGAAATGCGTGAAAATTTGTCAGTACATTTCTGTGCGAAAAACATCTTGACGAGCGGGCAAAAAAACGCTACACTATAAGCACAGCAGGGGACGCGGGAACGGACAGTCCCCCGCAGAGCATGAGTTTTACTTTACGTTGATATAGGAGAACGTGTCTTATGGCAGAAGAGATCAAGAACCCGAACGCCGAAGAGGAGTATCAGCCCGATCTGATGACCCTTGAGGACGAGGACGGCAACGAGGTGACCTTTGAGGTCATCGATGCGCTGGACCATAAGGGCGTGCATTATCTGGCCGTCGTGGAATACGCCGAGGACGAAGAGGACGTCAATGAGGATGCCCAGCTGGTCATCCTGAGCGTTGGCGAGGACAGCGAGGGCGAATATCTGGACGTTGTGGAGGATGACGAGACTCTGCTGGAAGTCAGCAAGCTGTTCGAGAAGCGGCTGAGCGACCAGTTCGAGATCGAGTAACCCGCTCGCACCAGACTTTTGGGCAAAAACTTCCTGCCCGACTCGATTTGTTGCGGTTTATATGATCCTACTAATCATTCAACGGGAGTCCGGCGTTCGCCGGTGGATTGCAGACCTCCCCGCTGTGGGCTCGACCCCAGAGGCTCGATGAGGAAGCGCGAATCCGGAGACAGGACACCCACCTGTCCGTAAGGGTAGGTTTGATTGCCGCAGACGACCGGGCGGGATCTTTTTATAGTACAGCATCCACCGCTGTCCTCTGGCAAGAGGAACAGTGTGTGGATTTTTTTATAACTTCGGATGTTGTCACGTTTTGGAAAGGATGTGCATTGCGGCATGAAGTCTGAGCATCTGGTGGGGACCAGCATTCCCCGCTTTACCTACGATACCCCCACAGTGCCGGAAAACGATTTTTACACCCTGTGCGAGGGCGACCGGCCGCTGTGCATGATCTTTCTGCCCGGGTTCGACCACCCGGTCAGCCGCGAGTACATCACCCGCTATCTGAAAACGCTGCCATCCCTGAAGGGCGCGCGGCTGGCGTGCGTCGTGCGCTCGTCGGCACAGGCCGTTGCCACCGCCACCCGCGGGTCGGAGTTCCCCTTCCCGGTCATCTGCGACGCTCCCGGCGTGCTGTACGGCTATCTGGGCGTGGAGCAGACGCGCGGTCTGCTGAGCTGGAGCTTTGCGGCCCAGAAGATCTACAAGGCCGCCAAGGATTCGGGTTACCACTACGACAAATCGGCCCCGCAGATCCTGCCTTTGACCTTGGTGGTGGGCCACATGGGAAAGATTTTGTTCACCCACTCGGGCCGCAGCCAGACCGACCTGCCTGAGGACTGCAGCGCCATCCACGAGATCGTCAAGGCCGTGGAAGCGGCTACCATTCAGGCCCGCGCCGACGCCGACCCCCACTGTTCGGATGAGACGCTCACCCTGCCCGATCTGATGGGCTGGGACGACTAAAATGCATAACCCCTTTTCCAATGGGTCAAACTACCCAAAAGAAAGGGGGTCTTTTTGTGCAGACCTTTTATAAAGTATGCCTGATCCTGATGATCGTGGGCGGCATCAACTGGGGACTGGTCGGCCTGTTCCAGTTTGATTTCGTCGGCTGGCTGCTGGGCGGCAGCAGTTCCATCTGGTCCCGCATCGTGTTCACGCTGGTGGGCATCGCCGCTCTCTGCGGCATCCCCGGACTATTCACCGACGACGAATCCTAACAAAAAGCTCCGGCGCTGTGGAAAAATCAGCGCCGGAGTTTTTTAACCTCTCAGTCTCGCCTTCTCCCCTGACAGGGGAGCCTTTGGCCAAACGATGACGGCGGGGTTTTACAGCATCCACTTGGGAGCCACGACCCGTGCGCCGCCCTTGTCGGGCTGGGCCACATAGACCTGCGGCCAGCGGGCCTTGACGGCATCCGCTGCCTTGCGGGCCGAGGCTTCGTCGGCGAACACGCCGAACACGGCCGCGCCGCTGCCGGTCATCAGGGCGGTCACCGCACCCTGCTCCCGCAGAGCGGCCTTGATGGCTTCGTTGTCCTTGGCGCCGCTGCACTCTTCCAGCGCATTGCCCGCCGCCGCGCAGACGCCCGCAAGGTCCTCGGCACGGATGGCCTGTTCCTGCGCTTCGCAGTCGGGATGGTGGCTGCTGCCAATTTTATCGTAGGCCGCAAAGGCTTCCGGCGTGGACACGCCGTAGTCCGGCATGACCACCGTGAACCAGCACTCCGGGCAGGGCGGCAGGGCTTTCATCACGTCGCCCACGCCCTGCACCCGGCAAGTGCCGCCCATCAATGCGAAGGGCACGTCCGCGCCGATTTTTGCGCCCAGCGCACACAGCTCGCTCATGGACAGGCGCGCGCCGTACAGGGCGTTCAGGCCCACGAGGACGGCGGCTGCATCGGCGCTGCCGCCCGCCATTCCGGCCCGCACCGGCACATTCTTATAGATGGTGATCTCCACGCCCGCCAGCAGTCCGGTATAGCGGAAGAATGCGATGGCCGCTTTGATGGCGGTGTTGCTGTCGTTCGCCGCCACCGGGCTTCCGGGCAGGGACAGGTTCAGGCCGTTGCTGCGGGTCAGGACCACTTTTTCATACAGGGTGATGGCCTGCATGGTCATATCCAGATTATGATAGCCGTTGGGCAGAAGGCCCACCACGTCCAGCGCCAGATTCAGCTTGGCGGGGGCCAGAACGGTCACACGATTCAACTTTGCCATAAGTCAACGCTCCTCACTGGTTGCCGCATTCGATGCCGTTGTCCTGCAGAAAGGCACGGATGCGCTTCATCGCTTCGGTCAGGTGCTCCACCGAGTAGGCATAGGACACGCGGCAGTACCCCTCGCCCGATGCGCCAAAGGCATCGCCGGGGACCAGCGCGACATGTTTTTGTTCCAGCAGCTTGGTGCAGAATTCCTGACTGCTCATCCCCGTGGACTTGATGCAGGGGAAGGCGTAGAACGCACCGCGCGGCTCAAAGCAGGTCAGGCCCATCGAATTGAACCCGCGCACCACCAAGCGGCGGCGCATGTTGTATTCGTCCCGCATCCGGTCGATCTCGCCGTCGCACTCCCGCAGGGCGGTGATGGCGGCATACTGGCTGGTGGTGGGGGCGCTCATGATGGCGCTCTGGTGGATTTTGGTCATGATCTTAATGATAGGGGCCGGTCCGCACGCATAGCCCAGACGCCAGCCGGTCATGGCATAGCTCTTGGAGAAGCCGTTGACCACGATGGTCCGCTCGGCCATCCCGGGCAGGGTCGCGATGGAGACATGGGGCCGCAGACCGTAGTTCAGCTCGGCGTAGATCTCATCCGACAGCACCATGACGTTGGTCTCCCGCAGGACCTCGGCAATGGCTTCGAGGTCCTCTTTTTCCATCACCGCGCCGGTGGGGTTGTTGGGGAACGGCATGATGAGCAGCTTGGTCTTGGGGGTGATGGCCGCTTTCAGGGCTTCCGGACGGAGACGGAACTCGTCCTCCTGACGGCAGGACACATGCATCGGCACGCCGCCGGACAGGGTGGTGATGGGCTCATAGCAGACGAAGCACGGCTCCGGGATGATGACTTCATCCCCCGGCTGCACGAGGGTGCGGATGCACATATCGATGGCTTCGCTGCCGCCCACGGTGACCAGCACCTGCGTCAGCGGGTCGTAGTGTAACCCCATCCGGCGGTCCAGATAGCGGGTGATCTCGGTGCGCAGTTCTTTCAGGCCGGCATTGGCGGTGTAGCGGGTGCGGCCATGCTCAAGGCTCTCGATGCCGGCTTCGCGCACGGCCCACGGGGTCTTGAAATCCGGCTCGCCGACGCCAAGGCTGATGCACTCGGGCATGTCGGCGGCAAGGTCGAAGAATTTTCGGATGCCGGACGGCCGCATGGCTTTTGCGGCCGGGGCGATCAGTGTTTCATAATCCATCACAGCACGGTGCACTCTCTTTCATCGATTTCGTCGTCCTGATAGAACCGGCCCTCTTTCTTATAGGTGCGCAGGACAAAATGGGTCGCCGTGGACAGCACATCGTCCAGCGGGGACAGGCGCTTGGCCACGAACAGGGCGATCTCCTGGAAGGTCTGGCCCTTGATGACCAGCTGCAGGTCGTAGCCGCCGCTCATCAGCAGCACGCTCTCCACCTCGTCGAAAGCGGCGATGGTGGCCGCGATCTCATCGAAGCCGCGGCTCTTTTTGGGGCTGACGTTCAGCTCGATCACGGCTTCGACCCGGTTGACCCCGGCCTTTTCCCAGTCCACAAGGGTCTTGTAGCCCTTGATGATGCCCTGTGCGCGGGCGAGGTCGATCATCGCCGCCACCTCGGCCGGAGATTTATTCAGCATCGTGGCAATGTCCTCGATCGGCAGCCGCGCGTTGTCTTCCAGAAGTTTCAAAAGCTGTTCCATCGTCGTTACTCCTTTAGTTTCTTGATCTGTAAGTTTCAGTATAGCACAAGAACGCCGTCTTTGCATCTTGTTTTTTGCATAGAATGTCTTTTTCGCCCCGAGACTGCTCTTTTTTCCAAAAAGTGTGTTCAAAAATCGGTAAATCTGCTATACTGGGAGCAAGAACCTCTCCGTCATCGCTGCCGCGATGCCACCTCCCCTAACGAGGGGAGGCCTTGGCAGCCGATTTTACTTCATCTTTCTGCCAAAGGCTCCCCTATGCAGGGGAGCTGGCGGGCGCAAGCCCGACTGAGAGGTTGTTCTTTATTATAATACGGGGGTAAGGAATATGAAAGCATTCATTACGGTCATCGGCCACGATACGGTCGGCGTCGTCGCAAAGGTCGCCGCTCTGTGCAGCGAACTGAACATCAACATCGAAGATGTCACCCAGAGCATCCTGCAGGGCATGTTCGCCATGATCATGCTGGTGGACATCACCAACTGCAGCGTCAGCCACGAAGAGCTTCACAAGCGCGCGGACGCTCTTGCCAAGGAGATGGGGATGCAGATCAACGTGACCCGTCAGGAAGTTTTTGACGCGATGCACACCATCTAAACCTCTCCGTCATCGCTGACGCGATGCCACCTCCCCTAAGTAGGGGAGGCCTTGGCAGTCGATTTTACTTCATCTTTCTGCCAAAGGCTCTCCTACTAGGAGAGCTGGCGGGCGAAGCCCGACTGAGAGGTTACTATCTAAAAATCAGAGGGGGACATTAACCTATGAGTATGATGAACACCGGTGACATCCTCGAAACGATCGAGATGTTCACGCAGGACAATCTGGACGTCCGGACCGTGACCATGGGCATCAGTCTGCTGGACTGCATCGATCCGGACCCGAAAAAGGCCTGTGAAAAGGTCTACAACAAGATCACCACCAAAGCGGCGAACCTCGTGCCCGCCGTGGAGCACATCAGCGCCGAGTACGGCATCCCCATCATCAACAAGCGCATCAGCGTGACGCCCATCGCCATGCTGCTGGGCGCGTGCCCGGACGCGGACCCCGTCGATTTTGCCAAGGCGCTGGACGCTGCGGGCAAAAAGGTGGGCGTCAACTTTGTGGGCGGCTATACCGCACTGGTGCACAAGGGCTTTTCGGCGGGCGACCGCCGGCTCATCGAGTCCATCCCCCGCGCGCTGGCCGAGACGGACATCGTGTGCAGCTCGGTGAACATCGGCGCGACCAAGGCCGGCCTGAACATGGACGCCGTCAAGCTGATGGGCGAAGCCGTCAAGAAGGCCAGCGAGCTGACCGCCGACCGTCAGTGCATCGGCGCGGCCAAGCTGGTCGTGTTCTGCAACGCGCCCGAGGACAATCCCTTCATGGCGGGCGCATTCCACGGCCCCGGCGAGCCGGACTGTGAGATCCATGTGGGCGTCTCCGGCCCCGGTGCGGTCCGCGCCGCGCTGGCCAAGCTGCCCAAGGATGCCCCCATCGACGAGGTGGCCGAGCTGGTCAAGCGCACGGCCTTCAAGATCACCCGCGTGGGCCAGCTGGTGGCCAATCTGGCGTCCAAGGCGCTGGGCGTGCCCGCCGGCATCATCGACCTGTCGCTGGCTCCCACCCCTGCCGTGGGCGACAGCGTGGCCAACATCCTCGAAGAGATGGGCCTTGAGACCTGCGGCTGCTGCGGCACGACGGCCTGTCTGGCCCTGCTGAACGACGCCGTCAAGAAGGGCGGCGTGATGGCGTCCAACCATGTGGGCGGCCTGTCCGGCGCCTTCATCCCCGTCAGCGAGGACGACGGCATGATCCACGCCGCCGAGTGCGGATGCCTGACCATCGAGAAGCTGGAAGCCATGACCGCCGTCTGCTCGGTGGGCATCGACATGGTCATCATCCCGGGCGACACCACCCCCGCCGTCATCAGCGCCCTCATCGCCGACGAAGCCGCCATCGGCATGGTCAACAGCAAGACCACCGCCGTCCGCGTCATCCCGGCCATCGGCCGCAAGGCAGGCGAGATTTTGGACTTCGGCGGTCTGCTGGGCTATGGCCCCATCATGCCCGTCAACCAGCGCGACCCCTCGGTGTTCATCAACCGCGGCGGCCGTCTGCCCGCACCCATGCAGTCGCTGAAGAACTGAGTGCGCCGCAAAATCGACAGGCAAGCTGACAGGCTGGTGACAGGCTTTTTTGCCCGTTCTACCGCCAGATTTCAGCCTTTCTTTCCCGTCAGGTGACAGGCAGACTGACAGGCAAGTGACAGGCGACCGACAGGCAAACGACAACAACTAAACCATGAAAACCATTACAACCAGACGAGAGTCGTCTGCGGCAGAGCCTTCGACGCCGGACCCGACGACGACCTATCGATTTGTGGAATAATGGGAGCGAAACAGGCCCAGACTCTGGATAACATTTCCAGAGAAAGGGTCTGTTTTTTATGAAAACCACAACGCTCTCCCGCCGCACCATGGCGGCTTGGTGCTTCACGCTCAGTCTGGCGCTGGTGCTCTGCCTTGGGCTGCAGACGGCGCTCGGCTGGGGCAAGACACAGCTGGACACCGGCGCGGCCCTCGCCGCCGACACCCTGCGGCTCCACATCCGCGCCGCCAGCGACAGCCTTGCCGACCAGACCGACAAGCTGGCCGTGCGGGACGCCATCCTTGCCCTGCTGGACGCCCGCTGTCCCGCGCAGAGCCAAGCCGAAGCCCTCCGCTGGGCGGCGGAACACCTGCCCGCGCTGGAATGGGCGGCACAGTCTGCGCTGGCCCAGCGGGGCCGCTCTGCGCCGGTGCGGGCGTCTCTGGTGGAGATGTACTTCGACACCACCCGCTATCCCACCGGCATCCTGCCCGCCGGACGGTATCAGGCCCTGCGCATCGACCTCGGCGGGGGACACGGCCGGAACTGGTGGTGCGTGCTCTATCCGGGGCTGTGCCGGTCGGTCTGCGGCGGCTACGCCCAGCCCGCCGAGAACGACCTCGTCTGCGGTGAGTACATCCTGCGGTTCCGCTGTGTCGAGTGGTGGCAGAGCCTGACCGCCGACCGAAGGGACAAAATCCTGCTCTCCGGCATACGCTGAGAGAGAAAGGAGCGTGACTACGCAATGGCGATCCCCGCTTATTACTCTCTCATCCAGAAAGGCTCCACCGGGCCGGACGCGGCGCTGGTCCAGACATGGCTCAACGGCGTGCGCGACAGCTGCACATGGTACGGTGAGCTGAAGGCAGACGGCATCTTTGGGACCAAGAGCGAAAACGCCGTGAAGGAGTTCCAGCTCAAGAACAGCATGAACATGGACGGCAAGGTGGGCGCGAACACTTGGAACGTGCTCTACGCCAAATACACCGCCAAGCACGGCCTGAACGTTCCCTATCCGGGCGTTGCGCTCCGGACCGGGAACGCGGGCGGAACGGTCCGGCTGGTCCAGCAGAAGCTGAACTCGCTGGGCGAAAAGATCTCGACCGACGGAAAATTCGGCTCGGCCACCGCTGCCGCCGTCCAGCGCTACCAGCGCCGCAACGGCCTGACCGCCGACGGCATCGTGGGAAAGAGCACTTGGGAGAAGATGTTCTAAGCCGCTTTCTTAGAGCGCTGTTCCAAAACGAACCTCTCAGTCACCTTCGGTGACAGCTCCCTCTGAAGAGCGCTCTTTCGTGACGAACCTCTCAGTCTGCTTCGCAGACAGCTCCCCTAAGTAGGGGAGCCATTGGCAGGTCGGGCAACCCCTGCTGGACGAAAAAAGTTTTATCTTGCGCAAAAAAGAGTGCTCCGCTGTCTAGGCGGACAGCATCTGTACGAACTCTCTTTGGTAGAGCGGAGTATAGATGCCGTTGCCCTAGGCAGCGGAGCACTTCCGTTTATGGTTTCAAAAAACTCACTTCATCCAGTAGGACCAAAACCGGCACGCCAGTGGCTCCCCTATCAGGGGAGCTGTCACCGAAGGTGACTGAGAGGTTTCGCCGTGTGCCAGCGCTCTACAGTGGAACACAGTCCAGCAGTCGCTGCCAATGAGGACAAGGCCCGGCTGCTCAAGAGCCGCAAGGCGGCGACAACGCGCAGACCTGCCCGACCTGCCAAAGGCTCCCCTACATAGGGGAGCTGGCACGCGTTAGCGTGACTGAGAGGTTCTTCCCCGCGGTAGCGCTCCTTAGGGGGAGCTGTCTGCGAAGCAGACTGAGAGGTTCGTCTCGTGACAGCGCTCTTCAGAGGGAGCTGGCGAGCCGAAGGCGAGACTGAGAGGTTGCAAAATCCCCGAAACCGCGCTATACTATCTCCATCGTAAAGGCCGCGTCGCGGCGGGGGGAGGTACAGCGTGTTCAGACGGTCATTCGTTAAATTTTTCAGCCGGGTCCTCAACCGGGCCACCATCACCATCGCGCTGGTGGTGCTGCAGGCCGCGTGGCTGCTGTGGGCGTTCTGGACGTTCACGACCGGGCGGGTCTGGCTGAATGCCTCTCTGAAATTGTTGAGTATCCTCATCGTGCTCTACCTCGTCCGCAAAGACGAAAACAGCGCCTATAAAATCGGCTGGATCGTCCTCATCGGGGTGCTGCCGCTGCTGGGCGGGGCGCTGTATCTGGCCTTTGGCAACAAGGCTCCGGCCAAGCGTCTGCGCGAGCGGATGCAGAAGGTCGAACAGGCCCACACCGCCGACCTTGCCCCGCAGGAGGGCCAGACCGATACGCTGGAACTTTCGTGCAAAAATATGAGCCGCTATGTGGAGCGGTACGGCCCCTATCCGGCGTGGAAGAACACCGCCGCCGAATATTTCCCCTGCGGCGAGGCCATGTATCCGAAGCTTCTGGCGGACCTTGAACAGGCCGAAAAATTCATCTTTCTGGAATTTTTCATCGTGAAAACGGGAAAAATGTGGGACGGCGTGGAAGCCATCCTCAAGTGCAAGGCCGCCGAGGGCGTGGACGTCCGCCTGATCTACGACGACTTCGGAAGTCTGCTGGGATTGCCGACGGATTTCGTCATTCGGATGGAGAAAAATCGCATCCATTGCATCCCGTTCAACCCGGTGGTCCCGCTGGTGTCGCTGGTGATGAACCACCGCGACCACCGCAAAATTGTGGTCATCGACGGCAACGTGGCCTATACCGGCGGCGTCAACCTCGCGGATGAATACATCAACGCAGAGCACCGCTTCGGCTACTGGAAGGACGCCGCCATCCGGCTGGAAGGCGCGGCAGTCTGGAACTTTACCGTGATGTTCCTCAACTGCTGGAACGCCTTCCGCCCGCTCGAGACCGACTACGCGCCCTATGCGCCCACGCGGCTCCCCAAGCAGCAGGACGGCATCGTGCAGCCCTACTCCGACAGCCCGCTGGACGAGGAGCCGCTGGCCGAAACGGTCTATCTGAACATCCTCTCGCAAGCCAAGCGCTACGTTTATATCTACACGCCCTACCTCGCGGTCGGCGAAGAAATGCTCGATGCTCTGAAGAATGCGGCCAAGCGCGGCGTGGATGTGCGGCTGGTGCTCCCGGGCATTCCGGACAAAAAGCTGGTGTTCCGGCTCAGCCGGTCCTACTATGTGCCGCTCATCCGGGCGGGTGTGCGCATCTACGAGTACACCCCCGGCTTCCTCCACGCCAAGTGCTATGTCAGCGACGACCGCGTGGCCGTGGTGGGCAGCATCAACATGGATTACCGCAGCCTGTTCTTGCATTTTGAGTGCGGGGCGCTGCTGTTCCATAACAGTCAGGTCATCGCCCTGCGCGACGATATGCGGGCCACGCTGCCCCAGTGCCGCGAGGTGCAGCTCTCCGACTGCCGCACGTCGCTTCCCGGCACGCTGCTGGACAGCGTTCTGCGTCTGCTGAGTCCGCTGATGTGAGGGGGAGAGTGGGTGCGAATCTGTATACGTCTCTGTGCCTGTCACCGGCGCATTCTCGCTGTTGGGATGTGATGTGAGCGTGCATCTGTACATCTGCACCCGTGCCCCAGAGCGCCGCAGCGGCGAGCTTGCTGTTGGGATGTGAGCGTACATCTGTACCCCACATCGTTGTTGTCAAATGTGAGCCGTGGGCAAAAGAGCTTGTGGACCGGTTCGCGCAAGCCTGTGAAGGCTTTGCGGCAAAGGTTCCGCCGAAGGGCTTGCGGCAGAATGTCGCAGGGGCCAAACATCGGAAAGGGTAGACGTGTGCGGGAAAGACGAATGTGTGGTTGTGAAAGTTTTGTAACAAAAATATGAAATCCGGAAATTTTTTGCGGTTTCACCTAAAAATTGGCAGCACTGGAAGATCCAGTGCTTTCTTTTTGCCCTGAAATATGCTATGATTGAGAAAAATCAACAAAAAAGGGAGGTGAAACCCATGGATATGGATCACTCGAAGGGCTTCGTGGCCGTCCCGCGCGGCCTGACCGACTGGGAGTGGTACACCGACGCCAACACCGCGCGGGTGTATCTCCACCTGCTGCTCACCGCCAACTGGCAGGACAAGCGCTGGCAGGGCATCAACGTCAAGGCCGGCCAGCTGGTCACAAGCCAAGCGCATCTGGCGGAACAGCTTGGATTGAGCGTTCGGAACATCCGAACTGCTTTGGAGCACTTGCAGATGACAGGCGAAGTGACAGTCAAAATAGGGTCAAAATATAGCTTGATAACGATCAAAAACTATGATTCTATTACAGCGACCGACAGGCTGGCTGACAGGCAAACGACAGGCGACCGACAGGCAAGCGACAACAACTTAACCATGAATACCATGAAAACCAGACTAGAGTCGTCTGCGGCAGAGCCGCCGCCGCTGGACCCGACGACGACCACACTCCGGATGGAGTTTGAGACGAGCATCGGCAAGCTTGGCGTCACGGGCCAAAAGCAGCTTTCCCGCTATGCAGAGCGGCTGGGGGCCGATCTGGTGAGCGAGATCATCCGCAAATGCGCCGAGACCGGCGGCCACAGCTGGGCCTATGTCCGCAAAGCCCTCGCGGAAGCCGAGGCGCAGAACTGCCAATCGGTTGATGAATATCGACTCACGAACCCCATCGGCGGCTCCCGCTCCAAGCGCGTGGACCGCCCCGCCCCCAGTGGCAACGACTTTCTGAAGAATGCCGTCCACCGCAGACCGCTGGGGAAGGGCAGCAGGAACGCGAAAAGGCAGGAAGAGGGGGTGGCGGGGTGATGAACTGCACAAGTGGTTCTTTTGCGGACGGAACATAGCAAAAGGCCGCTGCATCTCTGCAACGGCCTTTTCTGTCTGAGAATCAGGCGGGGTGACGCTTCCCGCATCTCCTAACGATGGGCGACGGCTGCCTGTTCCGTCCTCTGGTTCTCTTTGCAAGTCTATTATACCAGAATACGAAAAAATGTCAATTCGTGCGAGTTCGTTTAGTATCGTTTCAATGTGCCCTTTTCGATGAAGTTTAGGACACGGTTTGCATTCAGGCGGTAGATGGACCGCGCGAAAAGCTGACCCCGCGCAGAAACGCGGACGGCAACCTTGACATAGACGCTGTTCACCTGAACTTCTTTGACGTATTCAATCGAGCTGTCCTTTGTATTGAGTGCCACATAGTCCGGCGCGGCCAGAATCAGCGGGATATACTCCCCATAAAGGGCAAAATCCGCCGGGTGGCGGCTGACCATATGGGCAATATTGGATTCACCGAGCAAAATGCTCTGCCCCTCTGTCATCGACAGCCCAAGTAGGTCAATCACACGCTGGCACAACACACCCACCTGTTTGGCGTGGTCTGGCATTGTTCAACATCCTTCCAAGCCCTTACAGCCCATTGATATTTGCCAGCAGAACGGCCCGCTGGCAGTTGAGTACATCACATTGGTTAAGAGGATCGTGGAGCGCCATTTATTCCACCTCATTTCTTGCCTGTATACCTGTATAATACTACGATATTCGCTTGCAATCAATCCAATTTTCCAATCACTGCTCCGCTTTGCTCTCCCGCATTGATGGCGAAACAACCTCCGCGAAGAGCGGTTTCTGAGAAGATAACGCACAAATAACGCGCAGAACGCGATTTTGAGAACATCCATTTCACGAAAAAAGCCACGATAAAACCGCCATTTCTGACGTTTTATCGTGGCTTTTTGCTTGGAGCAGGATACGGGACTCGAACCCGCCGCCTACTGCTTGGGAAGCAGTCGCTCTACCGGATGAGCTAACCCTGCAAGTGCTCCATTATTGTAACAAAGCAGGGCGGGAATGTCAAGGCTTTTCCGCACGAAATTTGCGGTCAGCTTATTTTGGCCCATGTCAGGTCCAGCACCGGGAAAAACGGGTCGAATACCAGATCCTGCACGCCGTTTGCCAGCAACAGACGTTTCTGCTGCGCCATCAGGGGTACCACGGTGCAGCTTTCCAGCAGTTGCTGCTCACACTGTGCCAGCAGGGTACAGCGGGCTTTGCCGGTCTGCTGTGCGCTCAGTGCCAGCCGGTCGGCATAAACGGTATCGGCGTAGCCGGTCAGACTGCCGCCTGCGGTGGTGAACTGCTGCAGCATCTGGTATACACTGCCGCCCTCGGCACGGATGGGCGCAAGGGCAATGGTGTATTTCCCGGCGGCAATGCGGGCGTCAAACTCGTCCTGCTCTACCTCTTCCACAGAGAAGAACAGGGAGCACTCCTTCTGCCATGCGCTGTTGATCTGGTCGGCCAGCTCGCCCAGCCCGGCGTTCTTGGGCAGCAGCAGTGTCACGCCGGAAAAATCCGAGGTGGCCATGCCCTGCCGGGCAGCCAGATACAGGGCCTTCGGCTCCGGGATGGCGGGCAGAGGATTCCCGGCAGTCTCGCGGTAGTCCAGCCCATCCACGGTCAGCCCCTCCGGTACAAGCCCCTTTACTGCGGCGTACAGGCCGCTGGCGGGCACATCGGCGTTTTCCCGGGCAATACCGGCCAGTGCCTGCCGCAGCTGCTGGTTCTGGAACACCGACCCCTCGGCTGCGTTGAACAGCAGCGCCCATGTGGTGTCGGAATAGCTCACCGTCTGTAAGCTGGTGGCTTCGCCGCTCTCGTCCAGTGCGGCGGAGCATTTGCCGTCGGCAAGAAGCTGGGCAGCGCTTTTGCCGCTGCCGCTGGTGTCCTGCACCAGACGCAGACTGCCGACCAGCGGGCTCTCCACGGTGCGGCGCAAAAACAGGCCGTTTGCCGTCCAGTTATACAGATAAAAGCTGCCGCTGGCAAGCGTGGTCTTGGCGGTCAGCCCGTAGGTGCCCCGGGTGCTCTCAAAAAAGGCCTCGTCACAGGGGGCTGCGCCGGGCATAGCCAGCTTTGCTAAAAAGTTATCGTCCCGCTCGCTCAGCCGGAACACCAACGTCAGCGCCCCGTTGGCCGAAACGCCCAGACTGCTTTCGTCTGCCTGTCCTGCCAGCACGGCAGCGCTGTTCTGGATAGCAGAAAACTCCACCGCATAGGGCGAGGCGGTATCGGCGCGGAAAATGCGCCGGAAGGCAAACACAAAATCCTCGGCGGTAATGCCGTACTCTGTGGCGGCACCCTTGGCGGCTGCATAGCACAGGCCGTCCTTCAGGGTAAAGGTGTAGGTCAGCCCGTCCGGGGAGACCGTCCATTTTTCACAGAGATTCGGCACAAGCTCGCCGTCCGGGTCCTTGCGCACCAGCGTGCCGTACAGGTTCTCGCAGGCAATGACATCCGACGCGTCGGAAGCCACCTGCGGGTCCAGATTTGCGGGGATGCTGTCCACGAACCATGTAAAGCTGGCAGAGTTTGTGGAGCTGCCGCAGCCGGTCAGGGCAAAAAGAAACGCAGCAGCCAGCACCGCTGCGGTAAAACGCAACCATTGTTTCAAAAAGAATAACCTCATTCCGTTCATCTTCGCGCAGAAACAGCAAAAAACGCTCTGCAACGACAAGTGTAGCAGAAAGCAGCAGAAAAAACAATTGCCTTTTTGTGAATTTACCGGGCTTTTTGAAGCAGACTGTGCGGTTTTCCGTTGCCAATTGCGCGCAAATGGACTATAATGGTACAGTGAAGTGATCCCCGCGCTGCCCGTGCGGCGCGGTGCTATACCATGATCCTATTAGAGGAGGAACTGTTTTTATGCAGAAAGATCAGCAGAAGCTTGCCCAGCTTATTCAGGGCAAAAAGGTCGCCTTTATCGGCGCAGGCGTCAGCCACAAGACCCTCATCAAGGAGTTTGTGGAGCTGGGCGCTCATGTGACCCTGTGCGACCAGAAAAAGAGCGTGGAGGATTTTGGCGATTACGCCGCCACCATCCGGGAACTGGGTATTGATCTGAGCCTTGGCGAAAACTATCTGGACGGCTTCAAGGGACAGGACATCATCATGCGCACCCCGGGCTTTGTGGGCTACTTTGAAAAGCCCCTGCAGGATGCCATGGCCGCCGGTACCATGGTCACCAGTGAGGTGGAGCTGTTCTTCGACTTCTGCCCCTGCGAGATCGTGGCGGTGACCGGCTCGGATGGCAAGACCACCACCACCACCCTTATTTCCAAGTTCTACGAGGCCGCAGGCCGCAAGGTGCATCTGGGCGGCAACATCGGCGCAGCGCTGCTGCCCATGCTGCC
>ERZ870052.327-NODE-327-length-19088-cov-31.848141_pt1 | contig 19088 bp, 15 predicted proteins | sample MGYA00520889_ERZ870052 | MGnify/ENA primary metagenome ERZ870052 (study PRJEB32232, sample SAMN07284988) | human gut metagenome | biome: human-associated habitat; material: feces | host: Homo sapiens | place: Tanzania | collected 2014-08-14 ...
TTCTCGTACACATCAGATGGCAGATACTTGTACATCTTCTGGCGGTTGAATACATACTTGGCGAAGTACTCCGAAGGGCGCACCTTAGGAGTTTCCACCTCAACAGGTCTCTTTTTAAAGGCCTCGGCTACAACCTCAAATCTCAAATTAGCCATTCTTCTTTTATTATTTTATAAGTTTGCGGGTGCAAAGTTACGAAATAATTGGCTAACTGCTATCATTTTGCCCGATTTTTTATGTATAATTCAAACTTTTCTTATTTTGATTAGAGGATTCTGCCCACAATGTGCAACTTGAGCACAGGATAGAACTGGATTTTATCCACGATATCTGCGATGTCGCCGCCATCTTCGCCCATCGAATCATTGAGTGCTTTCCTGACATCTACCTCCTCGCCATTCTGATAGATCTTCAGCTTGCCCATATACTGGCAGCCGATCTCCCAGCGGAAACCCAGACGGTTCTTAGGAACCAATCTGCCGAAGCCCAGACCGAGATAAGGACGGAAGGAATTGCAGCGCAGGTCGGCATTGATATCGCCATTCTTGTCGAACTTGATATTATAATCTGAAAGTTCTGCACCTACGTGTTCCAGAATCTGATCCTCATATTCAGGATATTTCTTGATAAACTGGGCAAGATCCTCGCTGTGACCACTCAGCTTGGCAATCTTGGCACCGCCGCAAGCGAATCCGGCAGCCACGAAGAACTTGCTGTTGCCTCCGAAAGGATAGATATTAGCCTTGGCATGAAAGGCTGTGCGGGAGAAGTCGGCATCCACATCCACCTTGGAATCAGGGATTCTGATGGTCTGTCCCTGGACATTGATAGTGGCATCTGCCGTCAGGTTCATCTGCTCAGATATCTTGAGCATCTTAGGCAGAATATCCACGCCTGCCTCCAACTCCACGAAATTGGAGATAGGAGCCGCAACACCTATACTGATACCTTCGGTACCCACGCCTGCATTCAGACCCACATGATTGAATGCTGTTCTCTTGAACTGTGCAAAACCACTTGTTGTAAATACGAGGCACAAAATGGCCATCATCAAAATCTTTTTCATCATTTCTATTTTTTTATAGTTAGTATCACATCTCACACACGTTATTTCTTCTTGCTCACCTTCCACTCAAAGAGATAGTCGATGCCCTTGATCTTCACCTTGACAAAGAGATCGGCAGCCTTGCGGTCGGAGGTATAGAGATAGCCCGAAACCACTTCGCCCGGATGGATGGTGGTGCGCTCCAGATAGCCCAGGTCCTCAGGCATCTTGTCGGAATACTTCATGCGGTTGCCATCTTCCAGCTGCTGCATCCGGCAGATACGGGTCTGGAAATCCTTCAGCGTATTGGAGGTTCCGGCATCAAACACCTGTGCGCCCAGGTTGGCATTCACATTGTTCTCACGTTCGGTCTGCACAATCGCCTTGTTCTTTACCGAACGCTTAGCCACCTTCTTCTTGAACTTGAAGATCTTCTTGTCGTATTCATCAGCACCCACCAGTTCAAAATCCTTGCGCTTACCGCCCTTCATATCGTAGATTTCAATCTGGGCAGGGTCGATATCCACATTGATCATGCTCTTGTTGACGATGAAGACACCGATTTCGCGATAATCGCCGATGTTCTCATCTACCATCGAATTGCTCACGCCCACGATGAGTCCGTTCTTGTTGTAATAAGGCCATGCCACACCGTTCTTATACTCGGTGAGGATTTCATCAGGCGAAGGGGTTTCCAGGATAGGCTGATGGTCGGTAAGCGAATACTTGGAATAGTTGCCGTCGGCATCTACCACTACATAAAAGCCTTCAGGGATGTCGTTCTTGTAAGGAGTAAGGGTGCATACCCTGCCGTTCTCCGTGAAAGAGGCTCCTACCCCCATCTTCTTGCCCTGGTTCATGAAGAAATGCTCCTTCACGTTGCCGTTATTATAATAAGAGGTATATTCGCCCGAGAGCAGTCCTGCCTGATAGGTCTTCTTCTGCTCTACCTGTCCATTCTTGAAATAGGTGGTAAAGATGCCGGCAAACTGGCTCTTGGCATCATCCTTCTTGTCGAGGACCACAAAGCTGCCTTCGCCCTGCAGTTCGCCGCTCATATAGTAAGTGCGGAACTCCTTGGCAGCCGTAGAATCAGCAGGATAGAGCGCCAGGCGATAATAGTTGGCGAAAGCCTTGTTTGGGGTTACCTTCCAGCTTTTGTTGTAATAGAGGGTGTCCATCCGGTCCTGCGGAACGGGAGGAGTTTCGGGAACGATCTTCTCCTGCACTACAGGCTGTTCTACTTCTACAGCCTTTACTTCTTCCGTCTGTTTTTTCTGCTTCTTTACGCGTCCTACCTTCTGGGCGAGGACTGTCTGTCCTCCGAAGAGGGCAATCATCATGATGATGACAGAATACTTTTTTCTCATCATACCTACTTATGTTTTAAATACTTAAAAATCTATCTATCAGTTTCTTTCTATAGAGTCTGCCCACCTTTACATAGTCGATTTCATCGAAAGGGGGATAGAAATGACACACATTGTCAACCACCTCGATGAGATAATTGATGTTGACGATGAACTTCTGGTTTACCTGCAGGAAATGAGGGTCGAGCGAGAGCAGGTCGGTGCTCTTCACATTGCGTTTCAGTCTGATAGGCTTTCTGTTATCCGCCACCACCACCTCCCAGCATCTCACTTCGTGATTATACTGGAAGAGGCAGACATCATCCCTGTCCACCAGCTTGAAATCCACGGTGTTGGTATAGAAGAGCAGTTTTCCGTTCAGCGTATCCTGCACAGCCTTGCCTGCCGCCTCCACTATCTTTTCCTCCTCTTTCTCCAGGCGCTTGACGATGGTATCCAGCTCCTGCGGATTGATAGGCTTGAGCAGCACATCGAATGCCTGCTTGCGGAAGGCTGTGAGCACGTATTCATCGTATGCCGTGTACATCACCACCTGGCAGGGGTTGTGCACGAATCCGGACAGCTTGTCTATGAAATCCAAGCCATTCACATCGGGCAGCTGGACATCCAGGAAGAGCACATCGGGCTGCAGCTGGCTCACCATCACCAGACCGTCAAGCCCCGAGAGCGCACATCCCAGCACCTCCATATCGTATTTCGTTTCCAGCAAATCAGCCAAAGCCTTGCCGGAAGATTTATCGTCGTCTATGATTACAACTTTCATACACCTTATTATATTATATTCTAAATTCGTAAGCCCGGTTACATCACGAAGCCATCGGGTATGCATACCTGCGCCAGGCATCCAGCCACGCTTCCATCTTCTGCCTTCCGGTTCTGCAGCGAGAAGGTCATCTTGCGGCGATTGTGCTCATTCACCACCGCCAGGGTCTGGGTGATGATTCCCAGTCCGGTACGCTTTCTGCCCTTCTGGCGGATATCGAATCCCTTGCCGTTATCCAGCACGGAAACCCGGGTATAGCCCGGCTGCTTTCTATCTACCTTTACCTGCAAGCTCTTCCTGCCCTCCCAGCCTCTCAGACCGTGAACCAGGGCATTCTCTACCAGTATCTGGACAAACATCGACGGGATATACGTATTCTCCACATCCACATCAGCATCTATCTGAAGCGAGAATTCGAAATCATCGCCCATCAGCGGACTTTCCACCGCCAGATACTGCTTCACGAAACCAAGCTCTGCGGCTAGCGAAACCTTCGACTGGCAGGACAGATCCAGATTGCTGCGTATCAACCGGGCAAGCCCCATCAGTTCATCGGCTTCCGCCGTACCGGCATGCAGGATTTTGTTGTTGAGGACATTGAACACGAAATGAGGAGAGATTCGGTTTCTAGCCCCTTCCAGCTTCAACTGGAGTACGCGATGCCTGCTCTCTTCGAGTCGCTTTCCGGAACGCATGCTCTTGATAACGAAGAACATGCACAGCAGCAGAATCAGCAGCACCACCGCCAGGGCGATGAAGCGGGTCAGGTTCAACTGTGCCGTCTTGTGCTCAATCACCAGGTCGTGATGCAGCTTCAGCGTATCCTGGGTAAAGCGGTCCATGATTTCAGAAGCTCTCATCTTGACTCTGTTGTGCTCCAGGCTGTCATTCTTCTGCATATCCCTGCGCAGGTTCTCGAATGCCATGCGGTAATCGCCCTTGGCGAGATAATATCGCTGCAGATACTGATTGCGGATCTGCCGGAGATTGAAGGCTACGAGATTGTTGATATCCTCGCCGAACTGCTGCCTCTCGCTGTTCAGAATGCGGGCTACAGCCGCCATATCTCCCTTCTTCACATCCTGACCGATATGAATCGTATTACAGTAATATACCGCCTCCCGATCGTGGTTAGCCACCATGAAAGGCTCACTCTCGGCAAGATATTTCTCCGACTGGGCAATGCTGTCCAGATTGAGATATACATCTGCCATATTCAGCTTGCAGAGATACATGTCGAAGCAGTCGCCCTTCTTGTGCTTCTCCAGCAACTGCTTCAGCTGCAGGAATTTGCGGAGCGACTGGGCATAGTCTTTCTTATAGTAATAGTAGTTGCCGTAATTGTTCAGATAATACGCCTGCATGGCGAGCGACATCTGCGGGAGATAGTCTTCCGTCTGCTGATAGCACTGGAGTGATGCATCAAAATCATTGAGTTTCAGGTAGATGGTAGCCAGACCCACATAGAGGGAGACATTCTCCTCCTTGGGCAACTGGAGTGAATCTACCAGAAAGAGCGCACGGCGATACCAGGAGGCTGCCTGCGACAACTGATTCTTGAAGAGATAGGCATCGCCCAGGTTGGCACAGATGCTCGGCGCCTGGTGCTGCACATCGCTACGCATGGAATAGGCATAGGCAGACCGGTAGAGCGAAACCACCTCGTCTGCCTTGCGATGAAAATTATGATAGTTGATGCCCTGGCAGTTGTAGGTATAGGCAAGAAGTCCGTTGCGGCGCGGAGAATCGAGCTGACGAAGGGCGAAATGCAGGGTGCGGTCCACATAGCCTACCGTAGAATCGGGCGTTGCCGACTGGCAGAACCATCTTCCCTTCCTTGCATAATACTCATAAAACGAAAGGCTGTCTTTCGCCAGCTTCATACCTTTTTCTATTTCCGCCTTAGCCTGCGGCGACTGCGCATTGAGGAGTTCATCGAGCTGATGCAGCTTTTCGATACGCAGATCATCAGCAGTTTCCTCTGCCGATTTCCGGCAGGAAGCCAGCAGAATCAGCAGAGGCAAGAGAGGCAGGATTACCTGCCAGAGGCAAAACTTATCATTTTTCATCATTTCTATTATTATCTACGGGTGTCCTTCATCGGAACACGCTGAGTTTTCCACGAATTTACCCTGCAAATATAGGCAAATTAACGCAGACGAGCAAGCTTTTGGAACATTTTTTTCTTCCGGAAGCCATCAAACTTACATTTTGATATCGGATTGAAATGCCTGCGGGCTGTTACTCGGGTGCTGCGGCTACCCTCGTCATCATCCTCCTCCATCAAGGCACGGAGCGTATCTTCTGATATACCATCCAATACTGTCAACTGGATAGGAGCATATTCTTCAGCATCCTCCAAGGTAGTCTTGTCGGTAACGCCTGTAGCCTCAGAATCATATTCAAGCGTAATCAGAATCTTCTTCTTTGCCGAATAGAAGATTACATACATACCGCCATCCTCATTGTCCTCTCCCATATTGGTAAGGCCCAATTTGGCTGCCGCATTCTTCAGCGTCTTATAGTCGCTGCTTCCACCATTATAATAAACGATGCCACCCTTGCCCAGCTTGAGACTTTCCGTAATCAACAGAGCCAAAGGAGCCTTAGCCTCCAGCTGTGGAGTAACAGAAGGAAAACCTGCATCTACTGGCTTGACATTGCGAAGCGTCTTGGCTACAGCCAGGAGCGGATAGCTCATCATCTTGCCTATCAACTTGGCGTTCTCATCATATTCATCAGAAGATTCCTGTCCAAAGAAACCATATCCTTCCAGAGAGAACACGAAATCATTACCGTTTCTCTGTATGGTACACTTCATCTCCTTGCCCGGCATAGTCATAAACATCTGCTGGGTACTCTCTTTAACAACGCGGGCAGTTACACTATCCGTATAGGTAGTCTTATCCTTCTTGTAATGACCTATTCCTATTGTCATATTGATTTTGGCATCATCTTCTGGCACCAATATCAGATTATCATCCACGAGAAGCACACCACTAAGCGGATTTGAGTAAGTAGGTATAGGCCATGCATCATCGCCCATGACATCAGAGAAGATATTAATCATATTAGGGACAACCACTACCCCCGAGCCCTTAACAATCAAATTTACAGGTACATCCTCATCCTTGATGGTTATCTCCTCGGAAACCTCATCACCCCTAAAGGTACGTGCGCAGGCGGTAGCCTTACCCTTCATATCCTTCGGTACATATACATTGAAGTTACCCTCTTTATCTGTCTGGCAGAGTTCTGACTTAGCCTTATCAGTCTGTACCCATACAGTAGATCGGATGCCCTTGCCACTTTCGTTCATTACCTTTCCATATACGCGAACCAGGTGAGAGAGGGTGATATCCACCTGGCGACGTTCTCCAGGAGAGAGGGCTGCCACATTCACGAATGCCATCTGACTGACACCACCATAGTACTGAGGTTTCACCATGATGCTGAAATCTGTGTTGGCAGGAACTTCCTGGGAATAATATCCATCCGAATTTGTTACTGTAGGAGTCTGCAACTGTCCGATGTTCAATCTTACACCTGGCAGAACCTTGCCCGTATCATCCTTTACATATCCATAAACGGTGCCCTGACTTTCTGGATAATCCAGGTTAACCCATGAGAAATGAGACACTTCTCCTACATATACATTTCCCTGCAATGCTGCACTTCCTTCTTCCTCCCAGAGACCAGTCTTCTCATTGAAGCTCCACAAAGGGATGCTGGCAGGCGGATTCTCGCCCATTCCGGCTGGTATCGGGAAGGTAAGCTTTGCCTTGCTGCCATCCTTGAGCTGCAGCTTATCGCCGTTTTCGGCATACATGTTCAGGTCGGTCATTCCGTAGGAAACCAGTTGGGCACTGGAGTTGTCGGAGCGAACGGCAGCGAGATCGCCACCCGGCATCATCTCAGAGAATCGCTCATTGTTAGGATCCAGATACACCATCTCCGACTTCACCTTTCCGGTATAGCCGGCTCCGGTGCCATCTACCTTGTATCCATCCTGCGGCATCTCGATTTTCATTTCGCCAGCCTGCAGGGTCTGGTCGGATGAAGAAGAATAGGTCTTGATGCTGGTGAAATCATTGTTCTCCTTCTTGCACATCACTACCTCCCAGCTGGCGCCATCGGCAGCATCATCGTCAGCGTTCATAGAGCGCACCACATCAAAATAGCCCGCCTTGCTGAATCTCACTACCGAACGATCGTTCAGAACATTAACTACCTGAATCTGGTCGAATTCAAAGAATCCGTCGGTATTGGTAGTAGCAGCTGAAGAGCCGCTCACGATGCTCACGCCCTCGATTGGAGTGCCACTGGCATCTCTCACGATACCCGAAAGAGCTATGTCTTCCATTCTTCCTTCTACGAGTTCCGGCGGATTAATGCCTCCATCGTCGTCGTCATCATCATCTCCCTCATTCAGCAAATCCTGAATTTTACTGCATGAAGCGAACGTCATCAACATCATCAACAATGCCATGAACACAAAAGTTAAACTGTGAATTTTCCGTCTCATAAGCCTTACATGTTTATCGGTTACACAAAAAAGATTCTTATTGATTGCAAAGATATATAAAAAAATGTATATTCGCAACCTCCCTTTTCGGGTCATCGTGCCTGTTTGTTATCAAATGCGTTTAAACGTCGTTTTTTCGGGCTTATCCGACAATAAAAAAAAAACAAACTATAAGGTTAAAACGGGCTAGGAGCTTCTGCCCTTTACCTTTCCCTTCGGACGGTGACCGTTGGTTCAGGGCGTATTGGGTAATTTCAACCGTGCAGGTCGTATTATTTCTCGGATTTGAGTATTTTAACGCCGATTATTTCTCGGATTTGAGTATTTTAACGCGATTTATTTCTCGGATTTGAGTATTTTCGCTATATTTGCGCCTGTTATTCAAATAGTTACAATTATGACAGAATATATACATAGAAACATAGACTCAGAAGAGAAGAGTTTTATCATTATGATTACTCATCACAAAGAAGTAAATGCTCGCTCCCAACTTGCCTTGCAGTAGCCCCAACTTTTTATCGCTGAGGGCTACTGCCTTTAATTTTGCATCAATATCCATTACCTTATTATTTTTCTGCATCAACATTGAAAGAATTTTGTCTCATTCTCACTTGCTTACCGCCATGCAAGAACATTTTAACTCCCAATACTACGTATGGACCGTAAGTACTATTTCTAGAAGAATTTGTCACAGTTGTAAAATAGGGCAAATGATATTCATATCCAAACTTCCGCTTTCCAATATTGGCAGGCATCGTAGCGGTCAGAGTCCCCTCAAGTTTACCATTTGAAAACAATCTATTCAATACTATTTTAGCATATCCTAGATGCTTCGTATATTTACCTTGCAAAGTAGGAGTTGTAGCATAATTCAAATCGTAAGATGCTTGCACATTCAATTTCAAAGGGCTAATTTTATACCTGGCTTGCATATACATCTTCCAAATATCACCTTTTCTCTTGATACCTTCCTCTACAGATGCAACATCATGGAAATAAGAAAGATTTACACCAAGATTACAATCTTTGAAAAGTTTGTAATCCCCTGACAATATGAACATCATTCGATGCCAATCTGCATTTTTATAACTTTCTTTCACTATACCTGTTGGTAACAATGAATAATAAAGCGACTCATTCATGTCTTTATTATAAAAGTTTACAAATATTATGTTAAACAGTTTATCTATACTCATGGTCGCATCCAAGTAAATCAATCTTGAAGATTTCAACAGTGGATTTCCACCATGAATCATCTTTGAATCTATTTGGTATTCCGTAGCAGTTAATTGATCCAAATTAGGATACATTGCTGAAATGTGGAAATTACTTCTGATAGTTACGATACGCCAAGGCTTGTAGAACAAACGTCCCATAGGGCTCCAGGAATAATTTGCTATATGTCCGACGTTATTATCATCAGAATTACCAAGCCAAAGAGCACCACCGCTAACATAAAAGCTACCCACTGGATGCCAAGTAAGCATCGCTAACATAAAATGGCGAATATTCTTAGACCAATATTTTAATTCGTCTGTATTTCTATCCGTATCATTATATTTTCTCCACGCTAAGTTATAGTCTGCATAAAAATCGAAGTGTTTGGATAATGGCCTACTTATACTCAGATCATAAAACACATAATTTTTATCACCCAACGTTGGGGTTTCACTCAAGTTAGAATTACTCCAATAAGTTCTTTTTTCCCTAACATTATAATAGTCGTAAGTCAAATCACTGCTGACATATAATTTTCCAAAACTTCCACGGTAGAACAATCCCACATTATAGTCGTTGGAATAATATTTGTCTCTATTCCATTGCTCATATTGGGCCACATTCCCATTATCCTTCTCCGTAATAAAGTACATGGTAGAATCCAAGGACTGATTAAAAGTTCCTTTGGTCTGAAAAGAAAGACTATGCCCCTTAGCCAATTGATATTCAGCACCAAGAGATATGTCATACCCAAGTTTTTTACCGATTTTATTTGGATTGCCAGAATCGAATTCTTGAGAACTTCTCTCATAATTATCCGCGTACATACGAGTGAAGGAATCACTTTCCTTATTGACAACATTCGAAAAAGCCGAAGTTATATTAAATGATAATTTATTCACACTATATGTATAAGATTCACCTACGGTTTCCTGATTCATATTGTTTTTGCCATATTGCAAATTCGTATAAGGCACAAAGTCCCAGCCAATATAATCATCGAACAAAGATAGGTTCAGCAACATTCTCCTTCCCTCATACTTTCCTGTTGGATTGTATGTGATTTCCACTTTTTTGACACGCTTAGGATTTATGCGCATAGCATAATCCTTGGATTTTTCCACATCATTTACCAAGAGTACAATATCCTCTTCTCCATTCACACGCAACTTGTCGTTTTCCCAATCACGCAAAAAGCCTGGTATTTTCTCCAAAAGCTGCCCGCTGCTTGCCGTGCCTTTGCGCATAGAGTCGGTGATAAGGTAAATGTCCTTGTTATAGGTCTCTTGCTTTAAAGTTCCCGTGACAGTAACTTCCTTTAAGCCAACATTATGAGTAGACAATGCAATTACACCCAAGTTCTCAGGAAGTCCGAGACTATCCTTTCTGGTATAAGACTCAAGTCCCACATAGCTGACAGAAATTCTTGTTGCCTTTTGGGAAGTATTCACACTAAAGGAGCCATCAGTTTTAGATTTGCAACCACCAACAAACACATTGTTATTGAAAAGCTGAATTGTTGCATCAGCCAGTCCTTGCAGTTTATTGCCAGAAATTATTTTACCAGAATAGCCTTCCGCCATAGTAGTGACGGATATAAGCATTATCAAGCATAACAAAAATAATTTTCTCATATTTTTTTGTATTTTGAATTTAACATACATCTAAAGCAGTAATCCAACATATTGAACTCTATTTCTTGCTTTCTCTTATCAGAACATACAAACTCCATCCCTAAGCGTAATCTCTTGTCACGCTTTGCCATACATTCCCCAGTACAGACAGGATAAAAGGAGCAGTTACCACAGACGGAATATGCTTTATTCTTCTCGATACGTGTTGGCAGAGGAGCGTTCCAACTTACACTACCATCATCTTCTATCGAGCCTCTTGCCATATTGGAATCATAATTATCACAAAAATCGACTTTACCATCATAATAAATAGTCTCAAAATGTGTCTTCTCAACATAACAAGCAGAAAAGAATGCATTAGTAGAGAGAGTATAGCCACTTTTTGCAAACAAATCCATAAGTACATATAAGTCGTGAAGACAATTTTGTTCGAACTTTGCCTGCCAAATTCTTTGAAAATCGACATAGATTCTGTTTCTTAACTGATTCGGAATGATTTCATCCAGTTGCCTCACCATATCAAAATCCTTAAGCTTTTGGCTATTATAGTTCAGGCGAAGAACGACAATAGAGTGACTATTTAGCTCCAACAACATCTTTACATTGTTTAAGATCAAATCAAAAGATGAGGTACTGTTTTTCCCCTTTTTTGTTTGATTATGATTTTCTCGATTGCCATCTATAGTTATTTGGTAGCGATCTATCTTCACGGAACTCAATTGGCATATCAACTTTTCGTCTAGAAGAGCCCCATTGGTTGTGATTTGTCCACAGAATTCTATATTGTTCACCAAACAATACTGATACAAATCGTTCGAAATTTCAACAACTCTATTTTTTTGCATTAGCGGCTCACCACCAAACCAACACAGATGATAAGTCAATATATTATTCTGCTCTATATAAGATACAATATGTTTTTTGATTCTCTCTACATTCATATCTTGAAGTTCTGTCGGTTGATGCTTCTGAGTGCAATACCAACATGAGTAATTACAATCATAGGTTGGTATTATGATTGTTTGATATTCCTTAGTCTCAAAAAAATCATGTTCTCTCTTTCTAACTAGCTGAAATTCATCTACGTTCTCTTTCACTATAAAACCAGCACTTATCATCTTCTGCAATAATGCCAAATGTGGTGTAGGAATATCAACTAAGCCTTGGAAAGAATTGAGTAAATTAACATACTGAGCCAACTTCTCTCTCTTTATGAGAAAGAAGTTCTTTGTCACTCCATTAAACAATATAGCTGCTTCTGGAAAGTTTGTCAATATATAATTATATTTACTTAGTTTATACATTTAAAAAAAATTAAGAGATGTCAATGCCTTTATTAAAAACATTGGCACCTCAAAGTTAAAGGATCTAAACGTTAATTATCAGCTTACAAATAGATCTTACATTCCCCAGTATTGTAGATATAGACGCTATCTTTACCGCCTAATACCTCCAACATGTCTGCCTCAGACAACAGACTTTCATCTAATGGTTTCAAACCATTAAAATCAAATTTTGATAATTCTATCATAATCTCAATTATTTAAATTAATAAAACCTTCTACATAGCCTAAGCTAAGAAAGGACTGTTTCTACATTTAGTTTATACGCCAACCTACTAGCCACATCCCAACTTGCATGGTCATTCCATAAAATAGAATTTAGCTTCAAGAAGAAGATAACGGAGTTGACTTCAGACTTTTTCATTTTTAGCAATCCCCCATGATAAAGGTCTTGCTTTATCTTTTCACAATAGGTTCGTACTTCGTCAAAGGCCTGCTTTCCTTCAAAGTCAACATTATCCAAAGGAAGCCCACCATACATTTCAATAGACCAAGACAAATTATGTTTCTTCAGATAATTTTCTTGCTGTAATTGACTTAAGGAATTCCATGACTGAACTGGTCGCGTATGCTTTGCAGAAACGGCATCCACGATTGCCATGTCCTTATGATTCGAACCAACAAGAACTGGCCAATGCATCTCTATTCCACACCATCTTATTTTCTGCTCAAAAGTTGGCAATACTGCCTTTAGTGCATCCCTCGAAAAACATGGCATCATCATCTCTACAAAATTCGTGTAGCGAAGAATGTAAAAAGGATGGAAAGCCGTATGCTTATATGTATAATAGGACATTACCAAAGATGGCTGAGCTATCTTCAGTTGATATTCCCTCATCATAGAGAATAGCCTATTTACATCCTCTGTACTTATCACAATATCATCATCCAGCAAGAAGAAATACTCATATTTCTCAAAAAGTTCAGGATGACGATGAAGGTAACGATAGGTCATGTCCATCTTATAACCAGCATCACAAGCTACGAAATCTGAATCATTACAAAACTTGTTATAGGAACCATCATAGATGAGTAAGTGCAAGTCGAAGTCGGCATCACCTTTTAGTAACTGGCGATGCAAGCTGTCCTTACCAACAGGAACAAACACGGCATTCTTCTTGTATGACCCATCCTGTCTTACTTTTTCCTCCTTGACAGGATGAAACAGATAGTTTTTCCTATCATCAGGCAACACTGGGGCAATACGCATTGAAGTATCGTCATAAAACTTTGCATTGTTTTCTGGACGCACAAACGTCCCCTCCCCTCCAAAATCCTCTAAGAGAAATCCCTTATTATATAATAAGGTAGGAAGAAGTACTTCGTAATGCCCCATCCAACCTATTCTTAAATGGGCATCAATACATACTAATGCCTGACTAGACAAACGATATATAGGATTGAATGACTTCAATAGTTTTTCCTCTGCTATGACTTCATTGCCTGTTTTAAGACTTGTCCACCAATACCAAGTAGGATTCTCTGCCTTTGTTTCAATGACAGAAGACAGGAAATCAGATGTACACGAAGCAAAACTGCCAAAGAAATCTTTCCATTCACCAGAAAAACGGACATCGTCCTCCACTAACCAATAGTAATCATAACCTTGATTCTCCTTATAGAACTTTAATAAGGGGAAATGGTTGCTACCAGGCATCAGCTTACCTCTCTCTATTGGAGTATATCCCAATTCTTTCAGAACATCCGAAGTAAAGACAAACAGGTTCTCGATATTTTGCAAAGATACAGGCAATACATCTCCTTGCTGATGGTATGCAAAATACACATCAGCTTTCCCTTGCAGGGATTGTACCAAAGCATGAAAGGAACTTAATGTCCATTCGTTGCTTTTGGTTGTGAGATATAATACTGCCTGTTTCATCTTATCTATTCTATTTTTACTGTTAAAGACTGATTACACCCTTATAGGATACATCATTCATCTGTATCAAAAGTTTGAATTGTCCATATTTTTGATTCGTTTTTTTCTTTTTGCTTTCTCAAGAAGAACGTATCTTCTTAGGATTATTGCTCTATAATAACGAAAGCTGATATTAAGAGCTCTTTATACTATCTTGGGGCGAACTCTTTTGAGTTACTTTAATCCTCCACAACTCTCCAATATCACAAGATTGAACATTCAACATAGAGGAGTAGCTGCAAACAATAAATGTATAGAATTGTACACGATGCTCTTTCTAAGACATTTCACAAACATCTGCATCTCAAACAAATTCATTTTCTCCATAACTTTTACATTATAAAACACAATATTATCTATCTTGAAAAACTATCGTGTTTCCTTGAAGACATACCTTTATACTGTGAGTTCTACAATGTATATCAGCTATTATTTCTTGTTAAAAACTAACCACAAATGATGTCATCACCATCAGGGATTTCATCATCTGGACTATAATGCCAATCACCATTAGTATCTTTCCACCAATATCCTCCTCCCAACAACTGACTTAATTCCGTTTCATTTAATATATCCATACCCAATTTAATTATTATTTGTAATTTAATGCCTGCAAAATTATCACATTTTGAATAAACCACCAAACTTTTTACATCATTTCTTACATCATTTTTTATACAACAAATTTTGATGTAGAAATGATGTAGAAAAGTGCGTGAGTTTAAAAATAAATTAGTACTTTTGCAGTTTTATTGTATCAAACAACAAAACGCATAGGTATGAAAAGGTATTATAGTATAACGATTTTGGCCATCATAGTCATCACATTGTTGCAAGGATATAACATATCCCTGCAATACAAAAACTATCTGCACTACAAAATCGAAAAAATAAACTCGGTTTTTAAAGTTGCTATCGATGAGGAATACGCAAACCGAGCACATAAGAATTACAAACCTTACAAAGATGGCAAACAACGGTTTTATTATAAAAATATGACGGAAGAAGAACTTCTCAAAGCCAAGCCCAAGAAAGAAGATATCATTGATTTCAATGAAATCAACATTCAAGAATTAAGAGATAGAGGTATTGCAGAGACAGAAGCTGAAGCTATGGGATTATTGACAAAAGATAGACTTACTGCCAAGGGTAATCCCATTAATTTAGCCAAACTCTCCCTAATATTCAAGAAAAATCTAAATGAGGGCTTTACCTATACCTTATTAATATTAGATAAGAATAAAAAGGTCATTAAGAGTTATGGGCAAACAAAGGACATAGAGAGTTGGCAGACTAGCAAGCCTATTGCCATCGGACTCAAACCTATCCGTTTCGTACAAGCAAAGGTAGATGTGACTCCATCTTCCTTCATCATAAATTCTATAGAGACTCTAATCTCTACCATACTGCTTGCTCTTATCATCGTCTTTTGCGTAGGATACCAGATGACTGCCATCAGAAACAAGGAAGACCTTCTGAGGAATCGTGAGGTAAGCCTTCATGGAACTGTACACGACTTGAAAGCACCATTGGCGAGCATCTTGCTAAAGTTGGGATTCATCAAAGACTATATCAAGGATGCTGACTTGCAGGAGATGATTACTTCTTCTGAAAGACAAATCAAGAATCTTGCCAATACCATCAAAACGATACTTATCACCTCTAAGGCTAGTGAAAGCAAGTTGGTTATCAACAAAGAACAAATTGACATCATCGAGCTGACGAAACAAGCGCAAGAACAAATAGATATCAACTATGCCAGCAAGCCACATGCCATCGGAATCCACGACCATCGTGAAGAGAACACACTGGTGTATGCTGATAAGTACCTGATAGAAAATGTGATGCACAATCTAATGGAGAATGCCGTAAAATACTCTGACAAGGAGGCAAATGTTGATGTCAACATCAAACAGGATGAACATTTCACCATCATCAGCGTGTCTGACCACGGCGTTGGCATCGAAAAGAAGTATCAGAAGAAGATATTCGAGCAGTTCTATCGCATACCAGCCACACACCATAAGAGCGGATATGGCATAGGCCTTGCCATGGTAAAATATGCCGTCAAGGCACATGGTGGAACCATCAAGGTGGTGAGCGAACCAGGCAAGGGCAGCACCTTTACATTCACATTTCCGCTCAAATAAAAGCAACAAATCGTAATGGACAAGGAACAAGATAAAACATTATAAAATAAGAAATATGGAAAAGATAAAAAGTCTCAATAATGTGATGTATAACTTGCGACGATATTTCGCCAAGGATGCCTCCATTCACCTGGATACCCTTCGTGGCGAAGGATTCAGAATGTGGATGGATGACTAGTATCCTTAAGGGTAAATAGGAATATCCTTTATGGTAAATGTTGATACTATTAAAGAAAATCTCCGTTCAATAGTTTTGAACGTACATTCAAAATCATTGAACGCACATTCAAAACTATTGAACGGAGATTCAAAATCATTGAATATAAAAAATCGTTAGGGCTTATCCTTTTTTTCTATAAGCCTATAACCTTTTTTCTATAATTCTATAACCTTTTTCCTACAAGCCTATAACCTTTTTCCTATGAGAGCGAAAGCATCTTTTCTATAGGCTTCACGGCATCCTTGGCTATTTCTGGAGCCACTTCTACAGTAGGCCAGCCGAACTTCAGGCTATTGTAGATTTTCTTCAATGAGTTCATCTTCATATACTCGCACTCATTGCAGCTGCAACCTACTCCACCCTCACTTACCTCTGGTGGTACAGGATAGAAGATGACGTCAGGACAGTTGCGCTCCAACTCATGCAGGATACCTGCCTCTGTGGCGATGATGTACTCCTTGATTTCAGGATGCTCCTGAGCATAATGCAGCATCGTGGCGGTAGAACCCTTTACGTCGGCTACGGCAAGCACTGGTGCCTTGCACTCCAGGTGAGCCATCACAACTGCCTCAGGATGCTCCTGCTTCAACTTGATAATAGCCTCTACCGAGAATTTCTCGTGTACATGGCAGCCACCATTCCAGAGCAGCATGTTTCTGCCTGTTACGCTGTTGATATAGTTGCCGAGGTTGTAATCAGGACCAAAGATAATCTTCGCATCCTGTGGGAAACTGTCGATTACCTTCTTGGCATTGCCACTGGTCACCACGCAATCGGTCAAAGCCTTCACGGCAGCGGTGGTATTCACATAGCTTACCACCTGATAGCCTAGGTGCTCTTCCTTATACTTCTTCAGATCCTCAGCCTTGCAGCTGTCGGCAAGCGAGCAGCCGGCATTCAGGTCAGGGCAGAGCACAATCTTGTCTGGACTCAAGAGCTTGCAGGTCTCAGCCATGAAGTGCACGCCGCACATCACCATTACCTTAGCTTCTGTTTTAGCAGCCTTACGAGCCAAAGCCAGAGAATCACCCACAAAGTCGGCAATATCCTGAATCTCGCCTACAGTGTAGTAGTGCGCCAGGATAATCGCATCTTTCTCCTTGCAAAGCTTTCTGATTTCAGCTTTCAAGTCTAAGGTCTCGTCGATTGGTTCATCCACGTAACCTTTCTCAATCCATTCTTTTTTCACCATAACATTAATATTATATTTTTTATTTCTTATTTTTAAAAAGAGATTATAAGGATGATGATATGTCGTGGATAAGTGGATAAAAAACACCTTCAAAATTTGCTTTTTTCATTATCCATATCTTATGCAGAGTTATCCGTATTCGACTTGGAAATCTTTTTCTTGGTCTTTAAAGGATTAGCTCTTTTATCAACATTTCCCCAATTCGGTGCAAAGTTAATAAGTTTATATCTTTTTTCCGTCAAAAACTGCGAAAAAGTTTCTAAAAACTTATTAATAACCCTGTGGATATCCCAATTCTTCGGGGTTCGGGATGGGAACGGTGGATATCCACAAAGTTATTAAATAGTTATTAATAGAGTTTTCCATATACTTATCCACGGGTGATTCATTCAAGTTTCGCGTGTGGTTCTAGAACGGGCTGAAGGTCCAAAAGAACCTGAAGCAGCACGCCCTGTTTTACTCTAATTGAGCAAGCTTTGAGCGTATTTTTTAACGTTAATTATATTTAACGACCCTTGGGTCTTGCCTGATGAAGTTTGCGTCATAGTATTCACCTTTTTCCACGAGGGTGAATATGATCCTTAGTAACTTGTTTGCTATGGCATTTAGTACATAATGACGCGGCTTTTTATCTATTAAAGTACGCCTCTCGTAATACAGTTTAATCTCCTTGTTGTGCAATCTGGCGCTTTCTGCGCAGATGTACAACAAGGTCTTTGAACGTCTATTACCAATCTTGGATATATGTGCTCCCTTGTCCATTTTTCCCGATGATTTTTCGTATGGCGCAGTTCCTGCATAAGCAGAATATTGGCGCGCTGTAGTTATTTTTGTGAAATTGTCCGTTTTTACCAATAGTTCTACTGCGGTAATCAGACCAACTCCATTGACACTTTTAACAATCTCATAGTTGTGGTGAATGCTATCATGCCCATCTATGACTTTCAACATTTCTTTTTCCGTCTCGGCAATTTCCGTGTCCAACATCTCTTTAATACGGTCCATGCTTCGCTTGACGGCAAGACTTCTGATAGGACGGCAATCCTCGCTCTTGTCGGCTGTTATTAGCTGCTTACGCTGTTCTACAAGCATTTCTCGGTGGCGTGCCAATTGACGAAGCTCATATAGAGCCTCTTCTGGGAACGTCTTGTATTTCAGCTTATCAGGATATCTCTCTCCAAAATCTCTGAGCAGTGCGCAATCCAGGACATCCGTCTTGGCACGGTCAGGGGTAGCTCTGTATCTATGGATGACATATCCACCCACAAAGGCAATCTTCACATTGCTATCCATGCAGCACTTCAAGAGAGTATCACCATAAACTCCGGTATGCTCAGCAACCAATACCGCATCGCTTGGAAGGGTTTCTAAAAACCTTCCGATACTCTTTAAATTGTTCTTTACAACCTTATGTGAAGGTTGGTTTGATACTTTTTTTGATGTCAAGTCGAAAAAACTTACGTCAAATTTCTCTTTTGCCAAATCTATTCCGTATATTTGCATTTTGAATGAAGTTTTTAATAAGAAGGGTGCTCCGTTCTGAGCGGCTACAACTATACTACGAGTCCTGTCATGTTCCACACAAGCAGGCTAATTTACTCTCAAGCTTCTGCTCAGAAAATATCCAGTTCCCCAAACAGGGCTAAGCCTTTACTATGCTAGAAAGGGCACAGGGTTAACGCTGGATATGGAGTATTCTTCTTTTTT
>ERZ870052.330-NODE-330-length-19040-cov-7.306808_pt1 | contig 19040 bp, 6 predicted proteins | sample MGYA00520889_ERZ870052 | MGnify/ENA primary metagenome ERZ870052 (study PRJEB32232, sample SAMN07284988) | human gut metagenome | biome: human-associated habitat; material: feces | host: Homo sapiens | place: Tanzania | collected 2014-08-14 ...
GGCTTACTAGGGGGTCTAGGGGTATAGGGAGATTAGTAAGCTAAGAGGGTTTGGAGGGGCTATAGGTTATGTTTTCCTCCTTGAATTTATCCTTCGGCTGCGAATGCTCCGCCGGATAGCCGATAACGATCATGTTAAGCGGAATGAGATTGTCGGGGAGCGAGAGCGTTGCGCTTATCGCCTTGCTGCGTTCCTCGGAAGGATAGGCGCCCGTCCATACGGCGCCGAGACCCATAGCGTGAGCCGCAAGCAAGAGATTCTCTGTTGCAGCCGACGCATCCTGAATCCAGAAGTCGCGTCCGCCGCCTTCTATCACCTTATCCATATCGCCGCAGACCACAATGGCGAGCGGAGCCTTGAGCAGCATCTTCGCGTTAGGATTAGCACCCGCCAGACTGTCGAGCACGCTGCGCTGGTCTACAACCACGAAGTGCCACGGCTGCTTGTTCATCGCCGTAGGTGCAGCCATCGCCGCACGCAGCATCTTCTCCACTTTCTCCTTCTCCACGGGGCGCGCCTCGTAGTCGCGTATGCTGGTACGCGTAGCGATATTGTCGAGCACAGCCTGCTCTTGCGTTTGCGACTCGCCGGCGTCTTCTGCGCCTGACACCAAGCGCACGCCAAGCACCACGACGGCAATGGCGAGCACTACGTTTAAAACGATTGACTTATTCTGTAAATTCATAATTCTTAATTGTATAATTCTTCATTGGCGAGTAGCGGAGGTCTCTGGCCTCCGCAGCAAGCAACTATGCTTACAATATACGTTTTTTAATTATCACACTTGGTGCTGCGGAGGCCGGAGACCTCCGCTACGGGAGACCATTCCTCATTCAACACTCTTAATAAGCGCTCCCGTAGGGCACACGAAGCGGCAGTACGGGCGCGGCACCCACACCGACAGCACGAGGAACAGCGCCGCAAGCACTATCACCCACACCGACGCCGACGAATAGAGGAACGCCGTGAACAGCTCGTAGTCGATCCATGCGGTGCATGTGCCGGTGAGCAGCAGCGCCATGAGCACGCCCCAGAGCAGATTGCGCAGCACGGAGAGCAGTTTCAGTACGCGCGGCGTGATGCGCAGCTTGCGTCGACTGAGCTTTCCGGCGAGTTCCTGCGCCGATCCGAACGGACAGATATTGGCGCAGTAGTGACCCGACCGACCCGCCAACGGGTATATCAGCGCCACTATCAGCATAAGCAGCGGAGCGGCAAGTGCGCCAATCGCCGAAAGACTCACGCCGCCGGCGAAGATTCGCAGGAAGAGCGTGTAGGAGACGAACGTGCCGGTCCACAGACCGAGCACCACGACGTTCACCGCGAGCTGCACAAGATGCAGTCGGCGGTTGTTGTAGAAGAGCGGAACGACGGCTCCGAGCAGCACGACAATCAGCGCAACTATAGGGGGTGCACTTGTCTCAAGTGCACCAGCCGAGCCGCCCTCTATAGGGGATGCACTTGTCCCAAGTGCTCCAACCGAGCCATCCTCACCCCACTGACCGTGCTGCTTGGCGTAAGCCAGTCCGCGCTGCATGTTAGCTATTATCGCTCTCGACGAGAACGTAGCGCCCGACACGGCGTCCACCTCCTCCTTCATAGCCTCGTCCACCGACTTGTTCTGCCAGTGGTTGAGCAGCGTCTTCGCGCGGTTGAAGAAGTCGGGCGACTCGGCGTTGGGTTCAGCCTCAACAGCCGCCACCCTGCCGTCCTTTATATGTATCTTCAGCGGCACCGGTCCGCCGTATCCCTGCACGTCCTTTGCCAGCGGCTTTGTGTTCACCACGAACGCTCCGTCGGGCGTCACCTCCAGCGTGTCGTTCTTCTGCGCCATCGCCTCATGCGCCTTTCGCAAGTCATGTCCTAATATCCTTCCATCGCGCAGTATCGCCGCCGCAGCCAGTATCAGCACCACCACGACGAGCGACAACAGTCGCGCCACGAATCCCTTCCTTTGTCTTTTTACCATATAGTTGTTCTTTATCTTATGCAAAGATAAGATTTATTGCTTACATTCGCAAGCGCTTAACGCAAGTTATTGCACAGGAGACATTATTACCACGCACAGGGAACACCATTACCGCGCACAGGAAACATCGTTACCGCGTATCTGTAATGATGTTACCATGCCTTGGTAACAACCGTTATCTTTGGCATCAATCTGTTAATGTTCGGCAGACAGCTGTAACTGGCTGCTTCTACCGACACATAAACGCAAAAAGGGCTGGACTCCTTGCATGGAATCCAACCCTTTCTGTTTTTGACTTATGTGTGTCTGCGAATAGCAGCAGCCTATTTCACCACCATCTTTCGACCGTTAACGATGTACAAACCTGGCTTCAGCTTCGGCGCCGCCTCCTTCACCGTCGTGTTGCGGAACAGCACCACGCCGTTCATCGAGCAGATTGTGACACGCATGTCGCTGTCGGCGAATATCGCTTCCAGTCCGCTTACTAGCGTCGTCGTGCCGTGAACCTCAACATCGTGAGCAGGCATTGTCGCCGGAATCTCAATATCCCAGCCGTTGAACTCTCTGTCTGCCGCAACCTCTGGGTCGGGAACGCTTATCGTTGCACCGTACTCCAGCGTCTGTTCTAAGTAGAGTTCGCCGTCAAGGTATACAGTCAGGCGGTAAGAGTTGATAGAGAACGTGCCTGTCACCTCTACATCCTTTGCCGGCATCGTCTCGGGCAGACCCTGCCAGCCTGAGAACGTGTAGCCTTCCTTCTCGGGAGCAGGCTCTGGAGTAATGGTTGTACCGTAGTCAACCTCTACCGACTTGTACTCTGCGCCGTCAACTTTATACGTGAGCGTGTACTTGTTCACGGTATAAGAACCCAGAACCACGATGTCGTGTGCTGGCATTGTCGCTGGAACGTCCTGCCATCCGGCAAACGTGTGGCCCTCCTTGGTTGGTGCTTCGGGAGCGACAACCTCTTCGCCGTAAACGACGGTCTTGCTATCGATAATCTCCTCGCCAATCTTGAACACTGCCTGGTAAGAGTTGATAGAGAACGTACCTGTCACCTCTACATCGTGAGCCGGCATCGTCTCGGGCAGACCCTGCCAGCCTGAGAACGTGTAGCCCTCCTTCTCGGGAGCAGGCTCGGCAATGATTGTTGTGCCGTAGTCAACCTCAACAGACTTGTATTCTGCGCCATCTACCTTGTACGTGAGCGTGTACTTGTTCACGGTGTAAGAACCCATAACCACGATGTCGTGTGCTGGCATTGTCGCTGGAACGTCCTGCCATCCGGCAAACGTGTGGCCCTCCTTGGCTGGTGCTTCGGGAGCTACGACTTCCTCGCCGTAAACGACAGACTTGCTCTCGATAACCTCCTCACCAATCTTAAAGACAGCCTGGTAAGAGTTGATAGAGAATGTACCTGTCACCTCAACATCCTTTGCCGGCATCGTCTCGGGCAGACCATTCCAACCTGAGAACGTGTAGCCTTCCTTCTCGGGAGAAGGCTCGGCAGTGATAGTTGTGCCGTAGTCAACTTCTATAGACTTATATTCTGCGCCGTCAACCTTGTACGTGAGCGTGTACTTGTTTACGGTATACGAGCCAAGGATTACGATGTCGTGCGCTGGCATTACAGCAGGAACATCCTGCCATCCGGCGAATGTGTGGCCTTCCTTAGCAGGTGCTTCGGGAGCTACGACCTCTGCGCCGTAAACGACTGTCTTGCTCTCGATAACCTCCTCACCAATCTTAAAGACAGCCTGGTAAGAGTTGATTGAGAACGTACCTGTCACCTCTACATCCTTTGCCGGCATCGTCTCGGGCAGACCCTGCCAGCCGGAGAACGTGTAGCCCTCCTTCTCGGGGTTAGGCTCGGGAGCAAGAGCAGTGCCGTAGAGCACGTCCGACTCCTTGTAGCTGACGCCGTCGAGAGTGTAGGTGAGATGATAAGACGTGAGAGCGAACTCGGCAGCAAGCGTCACATCCTCCTTGCCGACGACAACAGAACGCGGGTTGTCGGTAACGCCGTCCGACCACTGCACGAAGTGATGACCCTCGGCAGGAGTAGCGGTGACAGAAAGCGTGGTGCCCTCAGCCAAGCGTCCGCCCGACTCGCTGACCGTTCCGCCCTCGCCAGCCGACAGCGTAACGTCGTGATAGATGATGATCTTCACCTCGTAGGGCGAAGACGGATAGCCCAGACGCGCGTTAGACGAGAACGCAAAGCTGACATTCTCTACATCCTTCACCTCGCCCGTAGTCTTGTCGCGATAGCGGAACACCATCGACTCGCCACGCTCGTTGTTGCTGCGCGCACGGAGATAGAGGCAGTTGCCACCGGTGGGCAGAGGCAGCACCTCAGCCACGCCACGGCACTCGTCGCCGACGAACGTAGCCACGTCGTACTGCGTGTAATCCAACTTCTCTCCGGTGCCGAACACCACATCGAGATAAAGACTCATGTCGTAGCGGTAGGCGCTCGGATTGACGCTCCAAGTGTCGGCGGCAGAAGCCGCGACACTATGGAAGAGCGCCATGAGGAGCGCGACTATCGCCATTGTATGTCTGATAATCGAACTTTTCATTGTGTATCGTTTTTATGGTTTAGCGTACGGCAATCTTATGATAGGTGTACTGTCCGTTGCTGCATACAACCGCAACGTAGACGCCACCCGACAGAGAAGAAATGTCGATGCCACTCTCGCTGATATGTGTCTCGTGCATCACCTTCTGACCGTTGATGTCGAAGAGTTCTACACTGCTGATGTCGTCGGCAGCCACTCCGCCGATAACAAGACGCTTGCCAACAACGCTGAGACGCACGTTGCCGTCGTATGCCGCAGCACCGACAGTAGTTGTCTTGCCAACGTTGATAGCATACGGAGCGTCGATGCTGCCCACGAGACTCTCAGAGAAGTCGAGCGTCGCAGTAGCAAGCACGTCGGAGCCGTCGCAGTCGGTGACATGGAGAGTGATGCGGTCGCCCACGTTGCCGTAGACGTTCATCATCAGCAGTCCGCCGGCAAGCTGACCAACGCCGCGACACTCGCTGCCACAGAACGCAGCCAACAGATAGTCGGCATTGTCGGCAGCCATGCCGTCAGCGTCGCAGACGGCAGCCACAACAGCCATCACAGACGGATACTTATGCTTGTCGAAAGCAAGCGGCAGACGGTCGGCGATGCCCTGTGTGTGCTGTGCGTGAGCCTTCGAGACGATAGTAGTGTTGTAAGCCACCTGCTTCTCGGTCTGGCTCTGGTACATATAGCCCTTGCCCGGCACGAGCGTGGTGAGCGTGCCCACCCAGCGTTCGCCGTCGTACTGTGCGAAGCCGTCCTGACCGACGATAGCGTCGAGCTTCTCCACCGTAGTAGTGGCGAAAGCCTCGTCGAGCGTCATGGTCTGCTCGGCAGGATAGCCAAGCCAGTTCCAGCCGTCGCTCAGAGCGATAGGTGTGGCCGGATTCCATGCCACGCCACTGATGCGTGGCAAAGCAACGGCAGCCGATGTCTCCACCTTGTAACTCTCAGACGCTTCGAGAACGGAGAGCGTGCCGATGAGTCCGAGCTGCGGGTCGCGTACAAGCTCCTGCGTCTGACTCTGCACACGCTGTACGGCAGCGTCGTTAGCCAACTGCGCAGCAGTAAGACCGTCGGCGAAGCTGTGCGACATCCACGTCCAGCCCTCAGCCATAGCGATGTCCATATCCGACTTCTTCAGCGTGTAGCTGAACTCCTTCACCTCCGACACATCGTCGCTGCCGACCATTGTCATCGCCTTGATATGGGTGTCGTCGTTGATGACGATAGGCACGCTGTACTTGCGTCGGGTGCCGTTCTCGTCGCACGGACACGAGCCGTCAGTAGTGAAGTAGATGGTAGCATCCTTCGAGTCGGTAGCCAATTCGAGCTTAGTGCCGCGATATACGGCAGTGCCGCTGGCGCGCGAAGCGGTAGGAGCCTCAGCGGTGACAATCTCGGTCATCACGTCGACCGTACACTGTCCCTTCGCCGTAACGTCGTCGATAGAGAACGAGAGCTGGGTGCGTCCCGGAAGGTCGCCCTTTATCTTCACTACCGCCTTGCCCTCTGCGTCGAGAGTGAGGTCGGCGGCGTCGAGCGACGCAACCATATCCGACGAGTTGGCGATGTGAACGACGCGTCCGGCAGCAGCCTCACTCGGCAGAGCGTAGACGGTGAGTTCCTTCTCGCCTCCGTAGAGCACCTTGGCGTTCTCGGCAGTGATCTGCTGCACCTCCTTCTCTACGTCGAGCGTCTGACTGTAGGTCTCGGTCATCGGTATGCCGGCATACGACCTGACGTTGCGGCTTACCATGAGGCGAATCTCGCCGGTTGTGGTGGCGAGAGCCTGCTCGGGCACGAATCTGACGCGCGAAGCGTAGCGCACAGCCTCAGCATCGTCGGGCGAAGCGTATTCGTCGGCAAGCGCCACGTCTACGAGTTGTATCTCGCCAGCGAGCTTCTTTCCGCCAGCCGTCACGCTGATGTTGGCATCAGTAAGGGTTGTCGGGTCCATATATTTGTCGAACTGCACCTCTACACCCTCTTCGTATGCACGAGCCTCTACAACCTCAGGCTGCTTGTTCTGAGTGATTCCGACGTTCACCTCCAACTGCGGCGGCGGCACAGGCAGCCATTCGCTGTATGCGGTGAGGTATCCGTCCTTCTCGAACTTCACCTGCCAGAGTCCCTGCGGCACATCCCAACGATACATACCGTCCTCGTCGGTGAAGAGCGGGTTCTTCTGAGCATATTCCTCTGCGTTCCACATCACGATTTCCTCGTGCTTGTCGCCCCAAAGGTCCTCCACTTCTTCCTTATAGTAGATGGTGGCTTGCACGCCCTCCACACGATTCTCTGGCACAGCCTCGTAGACGTAGCCTGCAGGGTCGTGGTTGATGGTGAGCGGGTCGAACGGCGGACGATTGGGAGTATACTCGTCGTTGAACATGTCGTCAGGACAGTCGGATGTGCGCCTTATAAGGCTCTTCACCTCGGTGAGGTGCTCAATGTTGGTTCGAGCATAGCAGCTCTCCCAATGACTCAAGCCCTTGTCGATGCCGTACGAAACAAGATTAAGGACGAGCGAAGCGCCTAATGTCTCAGGAGCGGATGCCACTCCGGCAATGCCAAGAGCCGTATTACCCAAGTCGCCAACGCCCTTCGAAGCATCTCTTACGACGATCCATGTTCTGTACTTTTTAGCCAATGCTATGATCGACTCGACATCATTGCCAGCACAAGACTCCTTTACCGACTCGATGATGCGGGTCCATTCCTTCATACGGTCGTAGCCGACAAGGATATCAGTTCCGACAGTCCAGCCGCCGACAAAAGCACCTACTCCACCTAATGCGTTGCCAGCAATCTTAAGGTTCTTGAGATTCTTAAGATTCTTGCCGACACTTGCTTCCAGGCTTTCTATCTCAGCCTTTACATTCGGATTCTTATTGCCTGCAAGAGCTACGAGCTGGTCGAAATTGTCGCTGAAATATCTTGTCTGCATCGACTCGCCCAGTGCTATAGACAAATCGGCTGCGCTTAGGATATCTCCAACCTTGCCTGCCCACTCTGCATAAAGCTCTCTTTGCTCTTTGGCAACCGCATTGTAGAAGGCAGCAACAGCCTCATCCGAGTCAGCGTCGAAGCTGGCAGGAATGTCGTTGTTTCGGCTACTCCACACATCGCCGTTAGAGTTGCGGACGGTGAAGTCGGTGTTGCCGTTGAAGCCTTCGGCTATCGACTCGAAGTTGTAATCGCCAGGCGATACATATTCTGCCGATCCCTTGTCAGAAGAGACGGAAGCCGAGATGTCGGTACCAGGCAAAGACACGTTCGTATCATAAGGATTCGGAGCATCCTGCATGTATCGGTCTGCATCCGGATTCTTGTCCTCCTCGCGTTCGCCGAACAGTATCGCACTACCTCCGTTATAGTCGGCGTCTTCAAGTATGCCGAGGTTCACGTTTCCGCTACTTCCGTAGGCTGGAACGTCGTCGTTGCCGGTGTAGTATTTGTATATACGTTTCTTGATACGTGTGATATACGCTATCTTCTCCTCACGTGTCACGTCGTCGCGCTTGATATATTCGAAGGCGTCGTCAACGAGTTGCTTGAACTCGTCTGCCTTGTCCTTCTCGTTAGCCATCTGGTCTTCAAACTTCTTTGCGATGAGCTTAGCCTGAGCCGAGTCGTAGCTGTAATCGCCCTTCGCAATGTAGTTGACGCTGAGGTTAACGATGCCGTTGTAGGTATCGAACTTCACGTTGGCAAACCATATCGACTTGCGGGCGTCGTAACTGCAGTCGATAGTGCGCACCGAACCATCCTCGCCGAATATGTTCAGATACACCTCCTGCAGCACATCGGCGCTGTTGTCGGTGAAGTCGAGCGTGAACAGCACGTTGTCGGGCGTGTAGTACCACGAGTGTGAGGTGGTGCCCTTCTCGAAGTCGAACACGATTGTCGGGTTCGTGTTCATGGTCACCGTCTTTATCTTCGGATAGTTGCTGATGTATGTCACGTTCTTGGTCTCGGTGAGAAGCATACTGCCCGACTCGGTCGTAATCTTCGCCGAGATTGGATACTCGTTCAGATTAAACACATTGAGCAACGTACACTCTGCACTCCAACTGCCGTTCGCCTTTGCCGTGGTGTGACCTACGAGTTCGTTGTCCGAGTATACGTCTACCTTAGAACGTGCCGGCGCCGAACCAGCCACATTGATTGTAGCCGATGTTATTATCTCGGGCACAATGATGTCGAGTGTCTTCACCTCCACGGTTGCAGAGCCGATGGGCTGCGTGAGCGTGGCGCCCTTGTAGTCGAACACTACCGATGCGGTGGCGTTGAACGTGCTGCTGGCGGTTGGTATCACGCAGAAGCGCGTCTGTGCCTGGTAGTTGTCGCCGAGCTGTACGGTGAGTCGCTTGCCGCTGAGTGTGTACGGCATGAGCTTCGGACCCTGAATGACTGACTTCTCCACGAAGTCGCATGCGTCAGGAAGGTCTACAACGAGCTTCACATTGCTTATATCGCTCTTGTATACGCCCTTGAAGTCGACCACCGAACTTAGCGTGAGATACTTGCCGTTGGTGATGCTGCTCTTGTTGGAAGAGAACGAGGTTGAAGCCGTTGTGTAGCTGAACAGACTCTCGTCGAATGCCGGAACGGTAGCGTTGTGCACGGTCGCAATCTTTCCTGTCTCCACCTTTACCGCGTTCTTCACGTAGTCCTTGCCTTCGCTGAGTCCTATCTCGTCGAAAGCAGAGAGACGCAGGATGGAGTTCATCAGTTCCGACTGACCCATCGTGACGAGTGTGTACTCGCCGTCGTCCACATCAGCGAACGAAACCTTAGCCTCAGCGTATGCGGTCTTCTTCAGCAATTCGCCATTGTCAGTATAGAGCATTGCTGTCACGGCGCGGTTGTCGGTCATCTCGAACGATGCTTCTATGCAGCCCTTGCCAACGATGTCGAACGTAGCCTGTGCGCGGCGGTTATCGTCCACCGTCACCATGCGTTCTATCGGACTGAATGCGCCGGTCTTAGACACTGCGGTAAGACGCAGTTGGTCGCCGATGTTCATGGTTTCGTCGAGCACGGTGAGTGTAGGATACTGCACCGAGAGGTCTTTCTGCTCACGGTTCTGCGTCACGTTGAACACGCTGACAGTCACGTTGCGATGATCGGCGTAGAAGTTCTGCGTTTCTTCCGCTCCGGCTGCCTTATACGTGAATCCGTAAGCGATGCGTGCGCCTACCATCGACTTCATCACGGCCTTGCCCATGTCGCGCTGAGTCTCGTCGCCTGCAAATGCGCCGAGCGTGTCGAGCTTGTTCACACACTCCGTAGCTGCTACGACGAGGTGTGTCTCGGGCGCAGCCAGAACAGATAAGGTCCATTGTCCGCGACGGTCGGTCTTTGTGGTGAACGTCTTCTGGAACTTGCCGTTGAGCGTCTGCGTTGCCGACACCGAAGCGTCTGCAATATATATGTCGTCGTCGCCAACGACGGTACCGGTAAGGGTGATGGTGCGCAGCGGCTGCAGTTTTACAACGCAGATGTTGTTGGCACCGCTCACGCTGATTGCGGTGTCGGCAGGAGCCTTGTACGCTGTGCCGAGCTTGTCGCTGAGCGTAACGCGGCATACGAGCTGCTGACCTTCAGGTATCTCGCCCAACGATACAGCCTTGCGCAGATATACCGTCGTGCCGTCTTCAAGCGGCTTGAGCCATTCTACGGTTGCCATCGACGTGAGGTTCTCGCCTTCGGGCGAAACCACCTTTGCCGCAACGGTGTGCAGAGGCTTCAATATGCCGAACGCCACTTCCATGTCGCCATCCGGTATGGTTACGTTCTCGATGCGTCCTATCTCAAGTCCTGCACGCGAGTACATATATACATTATACTGCTCGTCCTTGCGCAGTCCGCTGAACGTGTATATCTGTCGGTCGGTGATGACATACTTCTGTCGCACGCCCGAGTTGATGTTCACCAGCTCGATGGTGTTGTTCTTGTAGCGTCCGTCCTTGCCTTCAGCCGGCAGGTTCACCTGCAGCATGTGTGCGTCGTTGGTGATAGGCTGAATGGTGAAGTCCTTCCAACCTTCGGCGGCAGCATACAGTTCTACGGCCTCTTCCGGCACATAGACGATGCAGTTGGCTTTGTTCGTAAAGTTGACGAACGGCTCGTTATAGCAGCTCGGCGGCTCCATTGCGTAGACGGTGAGTGCGATGAGGTTCTGGCAGTTGCCGAACACCTCGTAGCCCAAACCTGAAATGGTAGCCGGAAGCGCAACCGACGCAACCGACAAATCATAGAAAGCCTGGTAGGGCACACTCGTAGCACCACCCGTACGCGAGAGGTCGATAGCCGAAGCATTGGTGAAGTAGCGCATGCAGTAGTAGTCGTCGTCCGTCATGCGTCCCTTCACAATCAGTCGGTTCACGTTCTGGTAGTTGTCGCTGCCCACAGTGGCGTCGAGCGCACTATAGAGGTCGCCTGGTGTGAAGTCGTCGATGATAGCGAGTCCGGTGGCGGCGTTGTAGTAGTTGGCGCCCGGATTGCCTGGCGACACGGGATCGTAGACGAGTATCGCCACAACCTGCGCACCGGCGTCAGTCATAGTAGCACTGAAGTAAGTAGACTTTTCCTCCTGCGCCACACCGTTCAACATCCATCCCTTGAAGCGGTAGCCTGTTGCGGGATTGACTCTGACGGTATATGTCTCTCCTGACACCACCTCGGAAGCCGAGAGCGAGAACGTAGCTGCTCCTGCCGGCGACGCTATGGCCGTAAGCGGACGTTTCAGCTTGGGCTGCTCAGGGTCTTTGGGGTTGGTAGGGTTATAGACATAGTTGGCAGTAAGCACCATGTCCGAAGCCTGCATCTCGAAGTTGTAGTAGCGGTTGGTGCTGACGGTCTCGCCGTCGCGTGTCCAGCTTCTGAAAACGTAGCCCGAGCGGCTGTTTGCAGAGAGGTTTATCCAATCGCCCTCCTTGTAGCTACCTGCGCCCGAAAGCGAAGCTGCACCGATAGGGTTGCATACCGCAGTGAGCTTATACATCTTCTCTGCAGGCGTTGGCGGCTGCGGATCGGAAGGCGATTCGGGGTCGTACACGATGTCTGCCATTATGGTGACATCGGTGGCTGAAGGCATGGTGAAATGGTATTCGCCGTACTGCTGTTCAATCTGCTTGCCGTCAAGCGTAAAGCTGCGGAGTCGGTAGCCGCTGTTCAGATGTATTGTCAGATACACGCTCGAGCCGTCGGTGATGTACGCGTCGCCATCGCCTCTGAACGAGCCGTATTCTGCGCTGTATGTGTTATAGTCGAGAGCGCTGAGACCGCTCTTGTTGTTGGTTCTGAACGAGAGCTTGCTCTTTGCCTTGTAGGTGTATGTGGCGGATGCGACGAGGCTCACGCCGTTCGCATTGACGCACACCGCCTTTAGCGTGGCGTCTGCACCTGCCTGAATCTCCACCGGAGCGGTATATACCTTGCCGTTGTCTGCCGTCGGGTCGGTGCCGTCGAGCGTGTAGCGTATGGTTGTTGCAGGCTCGTTGAGGTCGGTGATAACAGCCTGGAACGTGCGGTAGAACTCGCCGCTCTCGTGCGAGATGACCGGCGCCTTCGGCTTGGGCTTCACCTCGCCCGTCGAGTTGAGATACACCTTGATGTTCTTCACGCGGAACTGTCCCTTGTTGATGTTGAACAGCACCTCGGTTGCAGCCGTGCTGCTCTCCCATGTGTACAGCTTGGCTGTGGCGTCATAGCTCACGCTGCCTTCGCTGGCTGAGAGCGTGGTGGCGTCGTTCTTGTATGTCTCTGTCAGAAACTCCACCTTCGACACGTTGCACTCTTCCGGAGCGTACATAGTGACGGTGTTGCCGGTGTACACTCTGATTGCACCATTGTAATACCTCGGAGGTATCGAGTTGGTATTCTGGTCGAACACGAACGAGATGCCTGTGGCCTCGTCGTCCAGGCTCGCTACGTCGGTGCCGTTGCCGAGAGTCTGGTCGGGTTCCAGCTCGACGACGGTTTGTGCCGACAGCGGGCAGCCGGCTACCCACCCCGCTATGAGCAGGGCGAGCAGCATGGCCGTTCGTTGTATGTTAATAAATAGGTGTTTCATAAGAACAAGGTTTTTACTTTATCACTGTCTTATATGTCTTCTCGCCGCATACTACGACGTAGATGCCTGCCTGTGCCTTTGTCTTGAACTCGGCGTAGCTGCCGCTGAAGACGGTCATGCCGGCTGTGTTCACTACTGTCACTTCGGCGTCGGCACCTATCTCAGCTGCGATAGCGTCGATAGCGGTCAGAGGCGACTTGAAGCTTATCTGGAAGCGGCCTGCCGTAGTGCCGGCTGCTGCCTCGAAGGTGTAAGCGCCTTCGCAGAGATTGACGGTTGTGCCGGTCTCGCGGTCGGTGAGCATCACGGTCCAGTCAGCTGTGTAGCGACCAGAGAGCGTAATGGTATATTCGCCTGCCTTGGCTGTGCGGATGGCGAGCTGTGCCGTGCCGTCTGCGAGCGGACGTTCGCAGATGTCGTACTTCACGTCGGCGTCTACGTATATCTCAGCGCCCGACGGCTTAGAAGCGAAGAACTTAGCTGCGTCGCGCGAGCTGTCGTAGCCCATCGATGCCTTCTCGTTCAGCACGATGCGTGTGCGGTTGTCGCTGCCGCAACCCTCGATGGTGAAGTTGAAGACGTTGCGCTGTGCGCCGTCGATGCTGCGTGCCGGAGCGCTGTTGACGCCAGGTTTCTGAGAGTCGGCCTGGGTAGCCTTGAGCGCGTCGTTGTAGTGCATGCGTCCCTCGGCACCGAACACCATCTGCTCTACGTCTATCGGTCGCTGCACGAAGAACGACTCGTAAGGACGCAGGATGATGTCGTCGTCAATAGGCGAGTAAGCCTGATAGCTGTCGCCTATCCAGAGCACTATCGGCGAGTAGAACTCGTCCTTCAGCTGGTTCATGCTGAAGTAGCACGGATACGGGTTGCCCACGAGGTTCCACGAGCGGTTGTGGGCGAACTCGGCTGCATACTCCTCAAGCGGCACGATGATGTCGTTCGAGGTGAAGAGGCGGTTCTTCGTAACGGTGTTGCGCGACGGGAATACCACCACTGCGTCGTTGGAGCTTCCGTTATCGTTGGTGGTGTTGTTGGCAGCCTGAATGATGTAGCCCTTGCCTGCCTGCAGCACGCCGTCTGCCGGCACATCCTCCCAATTGCTTGAGGCGCCTGTCTGCTCGGTCTGGTCGCCGGTGGCAGCCGCACGCTTGGCGCTGTTGTACTGGCGGATGACGTAGTCGGTGTTGTTGAGTGCGTATACGTCGCTCATCTGCACGTCGTACTGGAACGAGATGAAGTGCCATCCGTTCTTCTCGAGCTTCACGCTGCAGAGCACGCTGTCGGCGCGCATGTTTTCGGCGTTGTTGAGGAGTGTCGGTCGGCGGTCGCTGCAGTAGTATGTGCCGTTGTTCTCGTTGATACTATTGTATCTGCGGTTGTAGAAGACGTTGTTGATGGTGAATACACCTGCCGAGAGTGTGCCGTCGCCCGAAGCGGTGAGCTGTCCGACGCTGTTCTTGGCAGAGCTTCCCCAGTTGTAGTTGTCGATGTAGTAGTCGAGCGTCATGTTCGGGTTGTCCTGCAGCACGGCGTTGTCTCCCGACTGGAGGTCGAACGTCATCGGTCGCTTGACGTAGATGTTCTTCACCGGCTCGTTGAGCGGCTTCATAATATAGAACTCGTTCCAGTATTGTGCGTCGCGGTAGGCGTCGATAGTGAACGGAGCTATGTAGAGCGTACAGTGGTTGAGGTCCATGCCGCCGGTGAAGCTGCCTGTTGCAAGCGGAGGCACGATGGCCTTACACTTCACGGTGAGCAGACCGCTGCAGTTCTGCAGGGTGCTGTAGCTGAAGTCTTCCACGCTCGACGGTATGGTGAGCTCGGTGAGGGCGCTACAGCCAGAGAATGCGTACGAACCTATCTTGGTAAGCGTCTCGGGCAGGGTGATGCTGCTGAGAGCCTGACATCCGCTGAATGCGTTGTTGCCGATAGACGTAACCGCCTCGGGCACTACCATCTCGCTAAGTGCCGTACAATTCTCGAACGTACTGCTGCCGATGGTGCGAAGCGTCGGCGGGAGCGTCACCTTCTGCAACTGCTTGCAGCTGTTGAACACATTGTTTTCGAGAGCAGTAATGGTCTGCGGAACGGCGATCTCGGTTATTGCTGTACCCTTGAAAGCGCTTGAGCCGAGAGTCTGCAGCGCGTCTGACAACGCCGCAGGTGCGAAATTCTGACAGTTGTAGAACGCCTCCGAACCGATGTATGTTACCTTAGAGATGTCAAGGTCGGCGAGCTTGTAGCAGTCGTAGAACGCCGAGTTGTCGATGCGCTCAATGCCTGCGGCGTTCACCTTAGCGAGGCGCTGACATTCGTTGAAAGCCGAGCGCGGTATCGCCTTGCAGCTTTCGGGCAGCGTAATCTCCCTGATGGTCTGCTGTCTTGAGAGGAACGACTGAGGCAGAGCCTGGAACGTAGCGTCGGCGAGGTCGAGACGGCGCAGCTGCGTGAGTTTATTCAAGTTTGAGAGGTCGGCATCGTTGAGCGCACCGATCACCTTCACGTTGACACCCTTGCTCCAGTCGGCGTCGGTCATCTCGATGTAGGTCTGTGCGAACTCGCCCTTGCGCTGCACGTTCACGGCGAGCCAGTCGAAGTCCCAGCCATCGGGCTGCAGGTCGGCGTTATACCAATTAGAGTTGGCGCTATACTGGTCGTAAGCCTCCTTGGCTCCGATATATACAACGTAAGACGACGGAATGCTCCAGTCGGTTGTAGGCATGTTGCCCTTCATGTGCAGTTCGTTGAGACGGCACATTGAATTGTTCCAGTTGAGATAGATCTCGTCGTAGCCGGCGGGCACGGCGAGCGACTTCAGGTTAGGCGCTTTCTCGAATATGCGGTATGAGGTTTCGTAGTAGCTGCTGTTGCCGGCAGAGGCGATCTGCATTACGCTACCGTTCTCGTACGGTGTCGATTCGGGCAGCTGTATGCTGTCCTGCTCAGTGAATATCTCAACGACACAGAAGCGGTCGCCGTTCTTCATTATGCTGAAGTAGTCGCCTTCGCGTTCGCCTGCAATCACCCAGCTGTTCTGTATTCTCGGCTCGGGATAGAACGACTTCTCCTCGCCTATGAGCACGCGCTTTGCGCCGAGGTGTCCGTAGTTGTTGCGGTTCACGCCGTAAGGCATGTGCACATAAATCTGACTCAGGTCGGCTTCTCGCTTAATTGAGAAGTTTCCGCTCAAGAAAAGGTCGGTGATGGCTGAGCCTTCGAAGTTGAAATACAGCTGCTCCACGTTCGTGAGGTTGAGCGTGGTCACGCTCTGTGCTTCCGACCAGTCGAAGCGGTTCAGTCTTGCGTTGCCGAATATCTCCACCTTGTGCTTCACTCCGTCGAGCACTACGCTGTCGGGGATGGTTACAGTGGTGGCAGTAGAGCGGATGCCCTCAACGGCAAGCATTCCGTCGAAGTAGTCGAGCGTGAGCGTGGTGAGTCCGTCGTCGCACGTAGCCTCAAGCACCTTCAGCTCCCAGCCTTCGGGCTTCAGCTCGGCAGAGTTCCACGTGTCGTCGTACTTGAAGTCGTTGTAAATATCCTGCGAAGCGATGTACACGCTCATGCCCGAAGGCAGGGCGTACTGCGTCTCGGGCTTAGCGCCCTTAATGTGAAGCTCGGTGAACGGCGCTGCTTCCCAGTCGACAAAGAGTTTCTGACAGCGTTCGGGGAGAACAACCGACTTGAGGTTGGGCGCCTTGGCGTAAAGCGCCTCTGGAGTGGCGGTGTGCTGCGCGCCGAACTGTGTGATGTATATTCTGCTGCCATACCAGCTGCTTGTAGTCGGCAGAACTACGCTCTCTTCCTGCGTGATGATCTCAACCAGGTTGAGGTAGCCAGCGTTATTCATTAAGCCGAAATAATCGCCCTCGCGTTCGCCAGGCATTATCCAAGCGGCGTCAAATGCCGACTCGGGATACTCGGGCTGCTCCTCGCCGATAAGGATGCGCTTGAAGCCAAAGTTCTTATACTGAGAGCGCAAATAGCCGTAAGGCAGATGCAGATAGATATCGCCCAGATAGCCGTAGCTGTTAATCGAGCAATAGGTGGATAGATAGAGGTCGGTTACGGAAGAACCGCCGAACAGCAGATTCACATTCTTCACACCGCTGAGGTCGAGCGAGGTGACGCTCTGCGAGCCCGACCAGTCGAACGAGTCGAACTTCGGTTTGCCGAACAGTTCTACTACGTACTCCTTATCGTTTATAAACACGCTGCTCGGAGCTACAACGGAGGTAGCTGTGGTGTTCATGCCCACCATGCACAACGTATCGCCGGCGAGATACAGGCCGAGCGTCGTCACGGTGTCGGGGCATACTATGGTGTAGGCGTTGGCAGCCATGTCCTCGGTGATGCCAAGACCGGGCAGATCCTTCTCGGCACTCCACTTCTCTGCCACGAGAATATCGCGAGAAGAGTAGAACGCGTTGTCGTGCGACTTGATGACGGTGCTCTTGTCGCTCTTCTGAACGATGAATCCAAGATACATTATCTGCCCCTCGGCCATCCAAGTGTTTACAGAGAAATCGCTTGTATAGTTATTCTCGGCGCTAAGCGTCACTTCTGTCGAATTGGCGATATACAGCGAATTATCATTATCTGATGTATAGAGAATGCAAGGCTTTACGATAGCATCGCCGTCAGCCTCCAGCCTGCCGCTGAAGCTGTACATGTCCTTATACGATGCTACCCATGAGTCTACGCCGTCCTTCTGCTTCGTAAGCAGGACGTTGAAGCTGAGATCGCTACCTGTAATCTCCATGACATTAGAGGCAAGATCAACAGTCACGTAGCCATTGTGCGCCAGCGATGTGCCGTCATCGAACTTCCACAAGTCGACCACCTGTGTCTGCTGGCTGCTCTTCAGCTTCTTCATGCGGGCTGTCTTGCCGCTGTCGGGCACTCTGTTGCGTGCCAAGGCGAGACTCGCCTCGTCTATCTTCATGTCGTTTAGCGACTTGCCCTGCTTTTGGGAGGCAGAACTTAACATTTGCTTTAGTTGACTGATGGGGCCTTGACCGGTTGCGGCGAAGGCGAGTGTACACAGAACGGCTGCGAACACACCCAGAGTGATAAGCGTTCTTTTCATTGTGTTGAGTTTTTGGATTGTTTATGTTATTTCTATCTAATTTCTGTATTGACGTGCCTTAAACCTCTATTCCAACTTCTGCATTGACGGCGTGAACGCTATTCTGATTGATACATTGACGGCGTATAACGTTGCAGCCTACTCCTTGTGCAGGGGCATCAACGTCTATTATTGCACAGTTAGGGTTTATGGTTTCTGGGGTTGTCTAGTTTTTTACTTAATTCGGGTTTAGTTTTTTATTTAATTACGGGTTTAGTTAGCTTTTAGTTTCGGGGATTTTAATAAGTTTTCGTTTAGTTCAGTCTATTCTTGTTCTACAGAACAAGCACACATAGGGAGCAATTAAATCTCAAGGTCTAGTCAGTAAGCAGGCGCAAAAGCCTGTCATTTGCAAAGATAGTATATTTTTTAATACAATGCACATTTTCTTCAACTTTTTTTCGCACTCCATTTTCATATCCCTCTCCCACTGCGTTTTACAAGTCCATCCGCCGCGCCCTACCCCCTACCGCATACCGCCGGAAAAATTTCACAAATACGACAAAAAGACCACACAAATATAAGACAAGTCACCTCCGCAAAAATCTTCATTCTAGAGAAAACGCCAACTCAAAACGAGCGTTTTTGCATCACGACGCCACCATGATTTTGCAAAAAATCGCGATATTCAGAGTAAAACCACAGCTTTTACACCCTACTTCGCAGTTTTCGACCAACTTTTCGTGAGACTTTACCCCATAACTCTTGAGACTTTACCCAGTAAAAGCATAGCTATTACCATGTAAAGTCTCACGATAAGTTTGCTCCGTCCGAAGCAAAAACTGCACACTTTCTCCAAAAACCTCGCAGCCCTCTGCGCCACACCCACTTACGCCTGCACACTCAAAATTCGCGAAAAACCGACCGCCGTCTTCATTTTTGATTTTGCTGCCACTCCTGAGCGATTAAACCTGCAAATATCGTACAAGCAGCACATAAGCTATTTCGTATTTTTCCAAATTGAGAAGAAGATTCACCTACGATTTACTCTTCCGCTACCTTGGCAACGAGCGGTTCGTGGTAGAGCGGGCTGACAATGCAAAGATAAAGGTGGGCAACCACATCCGCTGCGACGTTTTCAGGGCCGGACAACCGCTGTATCTTGACGTCGTCGAGCCTCGTCTTTCTCCTTCTCCAACTTACAACAGCACTATAGACCCCACAACACCGATGTAGTCGCTCGGCAAGCTGTGGAAATACTTGCGGTTGGCATCGTTGGTGGTGTAGATGTCGCCTTCATTGTCTTCCGTGATGAAATATACTTTCAGGTCTTTATAGTGATTT
>ERZ870052.331-NODE-331-length-19011-cov-20.204130_pt1 | contig 19011 bp, 15 predicted proteins | sample MGYA00520889_ERZ870052 | MGnify/ENA primary metagenome ERZ870052 (study PRJEB32232, sample SAMN07284988) | human gut metagenome | biome: human-associated habitat; material: feces | host: Homo sapiens | place: Tanzania | collected 2014-08-14 ...
TCCTACGTTTTACGAAAGAAGACTATTGTCTCTTCACTTCCCGAACGACCGTAGGGAGTGATAACTTCTTTAACTTCTGCCAATTCCCTCACTTGCAAAACTTGAATTAAAAAAGAAAAAACTAATATGGAAAAGAATTTGAATTTGAATCAGAATGTTGGAATGGTGATGAATGGGGGTGAGCATGTGCAGATTGAGGGCATGGCTTTCTTCGACAACCGCAAGTATTTTATGTTTTCGCCTGATGATCCGAAACCTAATCAGGTTTCCAGTTTCCGTACGCTGGGCATCGTGCAGCAGATGAGCGACGGCACGGTGGATTTTACGGTGAAGGGGTATCCGCGCTCGCAGAGTAAGCTGATCAGGAAGTTTGCCCACGGCCGTGCTTCGGAGACGAAGGATGGGGCGATACAGATTTTTCTGAAGGTTTTTAAGAATGAGGGTATCAATATTCCTAAGGCGATGCGAAAGGAGAGCCGCGAGGCGGTGCAGGCTATCATGGATTATCTGATGCTGGGATAGGGCCCTAGATGTACTTACTGAATCTTTATTAACTGTTTTATTTTTTGATTGGAATATGAGTGTTTATTTGATTTCTGTTAGGGGAGGGCGCAAGGTGGCCCTCCCTGTTCTCACTGAGGAGTCGTATCGCCGGCTCAGAAATACTTCTTCGCAACAGGCTAACCTAAGGCAGGCTAGAATGGGTAACCAGGCTGCTAAACGGAGGCTTATCCAGTTTAACTATTCGGGGTATTACCCGGATGGGGTTGTGAAGGGGTGCCGGCTGCCTAGCCAGGCTTTCGGATTTGATGTGGATGATGCGGGGGAGTTTGAACGCATAGCTAAAATGCTGATGGAGAAGAGGGGACCTGCGATGGAATCGCAGGGAACGGGGGCTAGGCGGGGGACCGCTGGCTCGGAGATTAAGGGAGCGGCTGCTGAGGGCGGTGACGCTGGAGAAGGCAAGGGCGCTGAAGGGACGGCTGGAGAAGGAGCGGCGCTGGCTGAAAGGCTGGGACTGCTGATGCTGGAAAGAAGCGCGAGCCAGGGAGGACATGCTGTTTTTAAAAGAGAAAAGGGAAAGACGATTCTCGAAAACCAGGTGCGCATAGCTAAAGCCCTCGACTGCGAACTGGATACCAATGCGCATGATATCAACCGGGTTTACTTCTCAAGTACTGCTGATAAGGATGAACTGCTCTTCCTCTCGCCTGAACTCTTTAATGATCAGTATGGGGTGAGCCCGGGGGCTGATGTGGAACGCGTTGCCGAGGAGGCCAGAACGCTGGAAGACAGGGAGAAAAACGGAAGAGAAGAACTGCCAGAAGGAGCCCATGGGAGCAATAAGCACTTCAAGGTGGGGGAAACGGAGAGAACGGAGAAGCCGGGGGGAACGGAGAAGCCGGAGCCAGGGGGACAGGAGAGAACGGAGAAGCCGAGGGGACAGGCGATGGAATCGCCTGGAACGGGGGCCCAACGGGGGACATGCTCCTCATCTGCTGGCTCTGCTTCTGCTGGCTTTTCCTCTTCCTCTTCTTCCTCTTCTTCCTCTTCTTCTGGAGAGAATTACTTGGGGATACCGTATGAGGTGATTATTGAGAAATGGTGGGGGATGTATAACGACGGGAAAACGCCGGTGACCTCTAACAGAGATGTGCTGACTTTTGAACTGGCGGTGAACCTGAGGCATATATGCGGATTCGACAGGAAACTCATGGATAGGGTGATTCCCTGTTACGACGGGTTTCCGGAAGAACAGAAGATGAAATGCATTGACTCGGCTCTGGCTGAAAGAAGAACGCAGATGCCGAAAAGACTGAAAGATGTGCTCAATGCGTTGAGACAGGAATATCTCAAGACGGGATGCGGAGATGCGCAGGAAGGCGTGCAGGTGGCTGATGCGCTGGACGAGGCCATGCAACAGGATGAACTCTGGCATTTTAACCGACTGCCGAAACTGCCGATGGGCGTGAGCGACAGTGTGGCAGCTGCCGGAACGCCGCTCTGTATGGCTACCCTCATCGGCATAGCTCCGGCTCTCGGGGCGCTGGCTACGGGCGTGAAACTGGATGTGCACGGCAATGCGAGGGGACTGAATCTCATCTCCTACATCTGCGGCGAATTCGGTTCGGGAAAGGGACAGCTAGACCCGATAATCGGTGCCTGGATGTACGAACTGCAGGCGCAGACCGACATCTACACCCAGCAGGAGGAGGAATGGGCGCAGAAAACCAGACGCATGAAGAGCGGAAAGGCGCCCGAACAGCCGAAACTGCCGGTAAGAATGCTGCCGCTGAACAACACGCTTGCCAACATAGCCGAACGACTGGGGAATGCTGAGGAGAAACACAGCTTCAGTTTTACACCCGAGGCTGATACGGTGGCGATGAAGTGGAAGTCGGCGATGAGCGATTTCAGTGTGATGCTGCGCCAGGCTTATGACGAGAGCCGCTACGACCGCGAGGCGAAGAGCGCAGATGCTACCCGTGTGCACATCAAGAAACTGCTCTGGAATGTGACGATGTGCGGCACGCAGGATGCACTCTACCGCGTGATTACCAATTATACCGACGGTCTGCTCTCGCGCATCTCCATCGCCCGCACGCCCGACAACACGTTTGCGCCGCTGGCTCTGAAACCTTCTCACCTGACCGACAAGCAGGAGGAGCGCATTCATCAGGTGGCTCATCTGCTGCCGATGATGCAGGGCACGGTGGTGCTGCACAAGCTGGAGAACCGGGGCAGGGAATGGCTGGAGCGAATCCGTATGGAAGCGATGAAGAACGACGACAGGGTGCTGGCTCGCCAGCGTCTGCGCGGCTGTGTGAATGCGCAGCGCATCACCTGTGCTCTCTGGCTCTGCAAGGTAGCTGAATCGCTGATTGGGCGTTTCGGACTTTCGGGTGCCGAGAAGCGGCTGAAGCTTACGCCGAAGCTCTGGATTACCACGCTGGAGAAACTGCAGAATGACGACATGCTGCAGACTTTCGACCTCATAGCCGATTATCTGATAGACAATGATCTCTACTATTTCCGCGAGCGGATAGAGGGGGCTTATGAGTCGAAGAATTATCAGATAGGACCGAGAAACCGCGTGGGCAAGAACGACAGTATCTTTGCGCGGCTTGCAGATGACTTCAGTATGGAGCAGGCGATTCAGCAGTGTATGGCTGTGAAGGGGGCGAATGTGAGCCGCAACAGTGTACGCATGATGCTGAAAAACTGGCGCAACCAGGGGCTTATCGTATTGGGCAGTGTGCCTAACCATTTTCAGAAGGTTCAGAATCTTCCTGCGGGTGGTCATTAAGGTCATTGGTCATTAAGGTCATTAAGAGAAAATCAATAATAATGAATGGTATGAAAATACAGCATGATTATGAAACTTATGTGCGGCTGTGGCGACTGCTGCGCCGCACGCGAAGGCTGTTTAAAGAGCGGCATGTGATGTTTTGTCCGCGAAGGATACTGCAGGAGTGGCTGCCGGATGAGGCTACCGACGAGTTTATCTATGATGTATGTCGTAAGGCGGGACTTGAAGGGTATGGGCTTCTGCCTTCTCCCCTTGAGAGTGCTTTTGAGAGCAGGAATTTCCTGATAGCCTTCGTGAGCCGGTATCTTGACACAGACGGTCCGATTTCGGTGTATCCGCTGGTGAAACGTGCCTTTCGTGAGGTTTACCCCAACGTGAAGATTTCGGTGATGAAACGAAAGAAAGAGTGATGAACCGGAGATGCCTTCCTGAAAGAGAGAGGAAGGATAATAAAACAAGAAACCCTACAAGAAATAAATCTTGCAGGGTTTATCTTGGGTGGAAGGTGGGACTCGAACCCACGACATTCAGAACCACAATCTGACGCTCTAACCAACTGAACTACGTCCACCATTTTCTTGTAAGCGGGTGCAAAGGTACGAAAAAAAAATGATTCCACCAAATTTTTTCGTACCTTTTTTCCAATTTTTTATTTTGCAGGGCTATTTGGCACTACAGGAGCTGCCTTTTGAGCATCTGCACCTGCTGCTGGAGCCGCTTTCTGAGCACCAGCTGCTGCATCCTTGCTAGCACCTGGCATAGCAGGAAGAGCTGTCTGCTCCTGGGTTGCACCCTCCATGACGCTACTTTCGCCTGCTGCCTGTGGAGCAACGTATGCGCAAGCTACGCTGATTACTACCATAAGAGCTGCGAGACCCCAAGTAATCTTTTCTACGATGTCGGTAGTCTTGCGTACACCCATGATGGAATTGGTTGAAGAGAAGTTAGATGCCAATCCACCTCCCTTTGACTCCTGGATCAGCACGATGAGAACCATCAGGATTGAAACCAGGACGATTAATACTACAAATAATGTGTAAGCCATTTTTTAATTTTAAAACTAGTTTTATTATTATTATTTTATTTATTTCTCTTAACCCCTTTGCAGGATATTTTATTTCTTTGCATTCAGCATCAGCTTCTCCAGGAATCTGAGCTGATCTACATAATATGCACTCTTTTGTGGGTGCTGCTTATGCAGACGATCGATAATCTGATAGGCTCTCTCATACTTGCCCTGCTTAATGTAGATTCTTGCAAGGGTTTCTGTAAAGATTCCGCCGTTATCGCTTGACTCGTTATGGGGAGTTGCTTCTGCAGGTTCTGCTCCTGCATCAGCTTCTGTATCAGCTTCTGTATCAGATTTTGTTTCTGATTCCTCTGTGCCGTTGATTTTCTCCAGGTTAAAGCCACCTTCTTCTATGAAGTCATCAATGAGACTGATGGTACGGGATGGTTGTTCCATCTTCTCTTCTGTCTCTGTCTCCATCAAGTATGATACGTAATCTACGGCAGCGTCGGCTGGAGTAGGCTTGCGCTTCTCTTTTTTCTTCTCATTTTCCTCGGCATCGGTAGGGATGGAGTCGAGGAAGTGGTCGATGAGGCTGCTGGTGCGGTCTTCTTTCTTCTTGGCATCAAGAATGCCCATGCCTTGTGGCTTATTCTGGGTACGCTTGAGCTGATAGTGAGCTGCCTCTATCATCTGGAAGATGACTTTGCGGTCGGAGATGTAGATGGCTGCTCGGCGAAGTTCTTCATCGAAGCTGGGGTCGTGGAGCAGGTATAGGTTTTTCAACATCAGCAGGCGAGCCGTCTGATAGTACGGATAAAGAGCCAAGAGCGCACGTAGGTCGTAGAGCGTCTCTCGGTCCATTTCCTCAGGATGTTGTATTAATCTATTTAATTCCACGATGTTTTGCTTTTTTCTTTGAACATTGAATTTTTTACCAGTTAGCTACAGTTGCATTGAATATCTGATCAACCAAATCCTTTACCATCTGGGTAACCAGCTCTTCCTGCACTGATGCCAGGCTCTGAGTGGTATCGTAGGTCTTGGCGGAGGTAAACTGTCGCTCGAAGTCCTCGTTGTGGTTTTTGGTATTGGTGAAGCGGACGTTTACTGTAATGCTCAATTCTGTCTGTGCAGAATATCCCTCTGCACTCACCGACTTGTTACGCTGTGAATATTGGGTGATTTCTCCCTCAATCTTTAAATCTCCGTTTCTGGAAACCTGGCGCAGCTGAGTGTTGCTGGCAAACTTGTCTTTCAGCTCATTGTTGAACATCGGACCCATTGGTCCCCAGACATACGAGCTTCGGATAGGGAAGTCGGCCAACTGGATGGTCTTGGTCTTGGTATAGTCAATGCTGGCTCCGTTAAACTTGTAGCTTACGGAGCAGGCAGCAGTAACTCCCATTACCAATATGATGCCTATTATATATAGGTACGCGCGTAAGTGCTTCATATTTTTATTCTTTATTATAATCTTTCCCAGCAATGAGTCGTTAATCATTTCCGAGCCCGTATTTCTTGATTCTTCGATAGAGGGTGCGGTCGGAGATTCCCAATTCATCGGCTGCTTTTTTTCTGTTGCCATTGTTTCTCTCCAATGCTTTTTCTATCATCTGCCTGCCCAGTTTGCTGAGGTTAAGCGATTCGTTCTCGCTCATCTCTTCGTTGTCGAAGTCCTTGATTTCCTCTGCTTCTACTTCCTGGGCTTCTGGTCGGGAATGTATCAGGTCTGGATGAGAGTTCAGCATGTCCGAGTGAGACGGTATGATATCCGACGTACGAGATGGTGTCACATCTATTGGGTAGTTTGCGGGTATGATACTGTTGTCTATCGGTTGTGATTGAGAGAACCCTTGGGTACCGTTCAGTCCACGTGCTTCATCGAGTTGTTTTCTCAACGAGTTCATTTCTCGTCTCAGGTCGCTCACGTTTCCTCTCAATTCGTACAGAATCTTATAGAGAATTTCTCGTTCGCTTTCATAACTGTGCTGCCCTCCGCTCTGTTGAGGGATCGGAGCCAGCTGCGTACTCTCTTCATCTTTTGGGATGAATTGGAGAAGAGCATCAAGTCCGATTTCTCTTTCTTTTGAGAGTACCGACATCTGCTCTGTTATATTCTTGAGCTGTCGAACATTTCCAGGCCACTTGTATTTCAACATCAGTTGCTTGGCATCTTCCGTAAGCGAGATTTTCGGCAAGTGATATTTCTCAGCCATTTGCATAGCAAAGAGACGGAAGAGCAAGAGTATGTCACCGCCACGTTCGCGCAAAGGAGGCATCTGGATAGGAATCGTATTGAGACGATAGTAGAGATCCTCACGGAATCTTCCTTCGCTCACTGCCTTGCGCATATTCACATTGGTGGCAGCTACGATACGGACATTGGTCTTTCGGATTTCAGTGCCTCCTACTCGGATATATTCACCGGTTTCCAGCACACGAAGCAATCGGGCTTGTGTCTGGATAGGAAGTTCTCCTACCTCATCTAGGAAGATAGTTCCCTTGTTGGCTATTCCGAAGTAACCTTCGCTTTCGCCGATGGCTCCAGTGAAGGAACCCTTTTCGTGTCCGAAGAGTTCGCTGTCAATGGTTCCCTCCGGGATGCTGCCACAGTTGATGGCGAAGTATTTCTCTCTTCTTCGTGGAGAATTGTCGTGGATGACTCTTGGAATGATTTCCTTACCCACTCCGCTTTCTCCGATGATGAGCACGGAAAGATCCGTCGGTGCCACCTGTAAGGCAACATCGAGAGCATGATTCAATCCGTCGCTGTTACCGACGATATTGTATCGTTGTTTTATCTTCTGAAGTTCGGAATTATCCATTTAGCTGCCAAAATTACACATTTTTTTTGAATTATCTGCTTTTTTCGTCCAAAAATAGGTTATGAAGAGCAGAAAAAAGGTGATTTTTAACTTTTTCACCTGTCTTTCTGCTCTTTTTTCCTAATTTCTAGTCTAGTATCAGGGGTATATGGCTGCCGGAAAGATACAAGTTCCTGCAGCTGGTTTTGCCTCGTTTTTTACTCTTTAGAAGCTGGCTTCTGACCAGCCTGAACTGCAGAGAGTACAGCAGAGAGTGCTGCAGCTGCCTGTGCTGCCTTCTGCTTGTTAGGCTGTTGAGCTTTCTGATTATTATTTTGCTCGTTGTTTCTTGGAGCATTGTTCTGTGCCTCCTTCTGCTCGTTATTTCTTGGAGCATTGTTCTGCACCTCCTTCTGCTCGTTGTTTCTTGGAGCATTGTTCTGTGCTTCCTTCTGCTCGTTGTTTCTTGGAGCATTGTTCTGTGTCTCCTTCTGCTCGTTATTTCTTTGAGCATTGTTCTGTGTCTCCTTCTGCTCGTTGCCCTTAGATGCTCCCTGTTTTCCGTTCTTGGATGGGAATGGAGATGGAGCGTGCTTCTTTGGAATAGAGAAGCGAACCTTTTCACTTTCGTCTCGCTTCTCGTGATAGAGCTTTGGCAATGGGTTCGTACTCACCTCGTCGCTTGTTTCACGATGGCGGAAAGCATCGATTGCCGTGAAGATAGCGTGGCGGAAAGACGTTGGGTCTGCCTCGTTGCAGCCTGCCATGAAGTAGCAAGGAGTTGTGTTGGCTGCGGTATGGATGAGTGGCAAACCAGCAGTGTAGAGCACGCCATCCTCGTTGTAGAGAGCATGGAATGGCACGGTAGCCTGATCGTAGTACATTGCCATGATTCCATCGAATTCACTGAAGTAACCGCTGCCGAAGAATTCGTCTGCAGGGTAAGGACCAAATGCCTGGATTCCCTTGTCTGCAAGGTGGTCGATGGCAGGGATGATGATTTCGCGTTCCTCTTTGCCGCAACTCTGTTCCTCGTTGATGCTAGGATTCAGGGCGAGTACGGCGATACGTGGGTTGGTGATGAGGAAGTCGCGCTTCAATGTCTGCCAGAGCAATGTTGTCTTGCTCACGATACTTTCCTGACTGATTGCGCCAGCTACTTGAGCCAAAGGAGTCTTTTCTGTGATGGCTGCAATACGGAGGTCGCCTCCGATGAGGATGCTCAGGGAACTGTTGCGGTCGCCGATGCATGTTTCGATGTACTCCTTGTGTCCCTTGAAGGTATATCCTTCTATTTTGACGTTCTGACTGCTGACAGGTGCTGTAATCAAGACATCGTAGAGATTGTTGCGATAGTCGGTCATAGCACGGTCGAGTGCTTTGATGGCTGCAGCTCCTGATTCATCAGTAGGAAGTCCCATATCTACCTTAACCTCTTCATCTACTGCAGCGAGGAGGTTGATACGTCCATCTTCAGCATCTTCTGCTTTCTGGATGATAGAGAACTGGGCTGGCAGATTCATCGCCTTGCGATAATAAGCTGCCACTTTAGGTGAACCGTAGATGATTGGGGTACAAAACTCCAACATCTCAGGCTCACTGAATGCCTTAAAAATGAGTTCATATCCGATACCATTGGTATCTCCGTGGGTGATAGCCACCCTGATTTTCTTGTTGTCCATTAATATTTATTTTATAGTAGAAATCGCAGCTTCGAGCTGCTTGATTAATATTTTCTTTTTCATTTCGGGAGCATAGACGAAGCCGATGATGTAGAGGTCGTAGCCTTGCTGAATTTCAGCTTGACTTGTTGACTTATGAATGCGATGCATGACATAAGGTCCTCCCATGGCATCCCCCTTCATCTCCCAGAGCCCTCTTTCCGAAAGAACTGGAATCACCATATACATACTGTCGGTTTCACCGAGCATATTGGTTCGAAGAATGCTGTCGATCAGAGCTTTATCATCTGCAAGAACTGCATTTGAATTCTTCATTCTTCGTTCTTCACTCTTCACTTTTCCTGCTCTTCGTTCTTCACTCTTCAGTTTAAACACGAGCAGGTTCTGCATTCCCGTACTTGCATTATTCGAGATCCAGATGAAGTCTTTTGCTTTTTTGCTGGCGTTCATCGAGACCGGAATCTTCAAGTCAATTCCAAACATCTTCTTGATTTCGTTCTGCATCTCCTTGTTTTGTTTGCTGGGGTTGCTGGAGATGATATCCGCCAGATGTTTCAACTCTACCTCATCCACGATTCGGCGGAGTTTTTCGCCATTGAGCTTTTCCCGCAACTGCTGTGCCGAGTAGGCTGTAATGCGGATGATATTCTGCGGTGCGGCATTCTCGTCGTGACGAAGTGTGACGGAGAAATCCCTCTCTCCAATATTCACGACGATGCGGGTTCTGACGAGCAGATAGTTTCCCCGGGTCTTGCCCTTTTTCACCTGAATCAGTCGGCAGAATGGTTCGGGTTGGGGCAGTCCTGGCACATCCTCCGTCAGCATCTTTGTCACGATGCTGTCGGTATCACCCTCGAGCACCACCTCGTAAGGTATTCCCGTGCTGGCTGGCTTTTTCCTGTTCTTACCTGTTATATCGCAACTTGCTAGGAGAATGAATATAAGATAGAACGAGAAAAGAAACGTTATCGTTTTTCTCACCATTATGCTATTCTCTCTCAACATCTACTCTTTCTGCCTTTTCATCCTCGTGCTGTCGGATTTCTCCAATCTTCTTCGAGGTGCTGAGCAAACCGCAGGCGGCGTAGATGTCCTGGCCGCGGCTGGCACGGATGGTGGTGAATACACCATGCTGGGTGAGGTAGTCACGGAACTGCTCCATCTTCTCGTCGTTCACACCCTGCAATGGGATGTCGGGAATCTGATGGAAACGGATGAGATTGAAACGGCAATCCAGACCCTTCACCAGCTTGATGATGGCCTTGGCATGCTGCATACTGTCGTTCACACCCTTGAACACGATGTATTCGAAACTCAGGCGGCGCTGATGAGAGAAATCGTAGTTCTTCAGAAGCTCTACCACCTGTTCTATACCCATTCCGCGTTCTGCAGGCATCAGTTCGGCACGTTCTGATGGTATCGGGTCGTGCATCGAAATTGCCACATGGCATTCGCTCTCTTCCAGGAATCGCTTCAACTTGTTCTTCACGCCCACGGAACTTACTGTGATTCGTTTCGGACTCCACGCCCAACCGTAATCGGCGGTGAGAATCTCGGTGGCACGAAGCACATTGTCGAGATTATCCATCGGCTCTCCCTGTCCCATAAACACGATGTTGGTGAGCTTATCCACCTCAGGCAGCGAGTAAATCTGGTTCAGAATGTCACCGGCAGGCAAACTACCCTCGAATCCCTGTTTTCCGGTCTGGCAGAAGAGACAGTTCATCTTGCAGCCCACCTGCGAAGAGACGCAGAGCGTGGCGCGGTCCTTATCAGGGATATACACCGTTTCCACGAACTTTCCGCTTCGGGTAGGGAAGAGATACTTGATGGTACCATCCACAGAATGTTGTGCGTCAGAATATTCTGCGCATCCTATTTCGTATTCGGCAGCGAGTTTCGCACGGTTGGCTTTCGAGATGTTGGTCATCTCATCAATGCTCTTTACGTGCTGCTCATAGAGCCACTTCGCTATCTGTCCGCCGGTGAAGGCAGGCATGCCGAGATCCTTAGCCACCTGCTTCAATTCAGCAAGTGTAAGACCTAAAAGATATTTTTTTTCATTATTCATACTGCAAAGATACGCTTTTTTGCTGAAAAATTCGTATCTTTGCCACATATTTTAATATAATAAGCTAAAATAAGGTGAAAATGAGAGAAAAAATTGATCTTTTCTTGCCTTGTGACGACCTACAGGAAGCTAGACTTACTACCATAGATCTTCACGAAGACAAAACAGTACAGCATATCAACCTCCTGGTGAGCGCTGACTTCGCTGCCCAGCATCCGGTGCCGGAAGGTTGCACCTTCATTGCCGTTGACCGTCTTGAGAGTTCTAACACAGTAGAGAGCATCGCTGAGAACACCGATGCCGACTATGTGTTGATCTGTACCAAAAATACAGATATCCAATGGGGCAATCTCGCATTGGAGCGTTTTCTCCGTGTGGCTGATGACACGGGAGCGGTGATGGTTTACTCCGATCATTATACGATGGTGTTGGATGAGGAGGAAACAGCTAAGTTCCAGGCTTCATTGGGTGAAGATGCTTCTGAGCTGGACAAATCTCTGAGTGTTCCTAAGTTGGAAAAGCATCCGGTAATCGACTATCAGCAGGGTTCACTCCGTGATGATTTCGATTTTGGAAGCCTCTGGCTCATCAAGGCACAGGCTCTCCGTGATTATGTAGCTCAGCGTGATCGTCAGGAATACCTCTATGCGGGTCTCTACGACCTGAGACTTTATCTGAGTAGAGTGGGAGAAATCTTCCATATCAATGAGTATCTCTATACCGAGACAGAGAGGGACAATCGCAAGAGTGGTGAGAAGCAGTTTGATTATGTGAACCCTCGCAACAGAGAGGTGCAGATAGAAATGGAAAAGGCTTGTACCCAGCATCTTGGTAAATTGGGGGCCTTGATTGATACCTGTTACTATCGTCAGCCGAATTTTGATGAGCAGGACTTTGAATACGAGGCATCTGTCATCATCCCGGTTTTCAATAGAGAGAAGACCATTGCAGACGCTGTGCTTAGTGCGATGCAGCAGAAGACCAAATTCAAGTTCAACGTCATAGTTGTAGATAATCATTCTACCGATCGTACAGGTGAAATCGTGCAGGAAATAGCTGATAGTACGAACAGGGATGTAGAGAAACTTGATTTGGAATATAAGGAGGGAAAGGTAAAATGTACGATGCAGGAAAAGCTGGCTCCACGTCTCTTCCTGCTCCAACCTGCAAGCAAAGACCTTGGTATAGGTGGCTGCTGGAATCTTGCCATCTCTAGCGAGTTTTGCGGAAAGTTTGCAGTTCAGCTCGATAGCGATGACCTCTATTCTTCTACCGATACACTGCAGAAGATAGTAGATGCTTTCCATCAGCAGAAGGCTGCGATGATTGTGGGTTCTTATCGTATGTGTGACTTTGATTTGCAGACCCTTCCTCCTGGACTTATCGACCATAAGGAGTGGACCGAAGAAAATGGCTGCAACAATGCTTTGCGCATCAACGGTTTAGGTGCTCCTCGTGCTTTCTTTACCCCGTTGGCAAGACAGATACAATTTCCAAATACCAGCTATGGCGAGGACTATGCGATGGGCTTGGCTTTCTCTCGCCGCTACCGCATCGGCAGAATCTATGAGGAACTCTACCTCTGTCGTCGCTGGGGAGGAAACTCTGATGCTGCCCTCAGTATAGAAAAGGTGAACGCCAATAATCTTTATAAAGATCGTTTGCGCACCATGGAGTTGAAGGCACGTCAGCAGATGCTGTTGGGAAAGGCTGATATCATGGAAGATAGCAGTATTTCCCGATTCTTCAATCGACAGTTGGAGCAATGGGAGGAGGCTCGACATCGTTATCGCGACCTCAAGCACGTAGAGACCAAGACACTCTCTGAGTTTGTGAAGTTGCAGTGGAATCCGGCTCGTATGGTTAGCACGGGAGCCAAAATCGACAAGAAGGCATTGAGCGAGCGCCCTTGCTTCCTCTGTGCAGCCAATCGTCCGGAAGAACAGATGGTGCAGCAGATAGACGATAAGTTCCAGCTGTTGGTGAATCCGTTCCCTATCTTGCCAATCCATTTCACGATCCCGGCACGCAAACACCAGTATCAGCTCATCTATAAGAACTATGGTGAGATGCACAGATTCCTGAGTCTGCACAGCGACTTGATGGTTTTCTATAACGGTCCGAAGTGTGGAGCTTCTGCTCCAGACCACTTGCATTTCCAGGCCGGTTCTAGTGGACTTCTTCCTTTGCAGGCAAACTGGCAGCGCCTTTCCCGCAATCTTACCGACATCATCTCGCTGAATGATGATGAGAAGATTGCATTGGTTCGCGATTTCATCGTGCCAGCCTTTGTTATCATCTCGAAGAGTGAAGAGAGTGATGAAACCCTCTTCCGCCGACTTTACAAGGCTTTGCCTCATCGTGGAGACGAGAAAGAGCCAATGATGAACATCGTTGCTTGGCGTAAGGGTGAAGAATTCATCACAGTGGTTATCCCAAGAGAGAAACATCGACCAGATGCTTACTTTGCTGAGGGGGATGCACAGGTGATGGTTTCGCCGGGAGCACTCGATATGAGCGGACTCATCATCACTCCTCGTGAGGAAGATTTCCGTAAACTCACCGATGAAAAGGCTACTGCTATCTTGCAGGAATGCGGTATCAGTCCAGAGAAGGTAGAGACTATCGTTAACAAGCTGAAGGCGGCAAAGGAAGCTAAGGCTGCTGTCGGAACTTCTGCCTTATATAATAATGGAAAGGAACCTGAGGTGACTGTGGGAATCGTGAGTGCACAGAAGGTTCATTTCATACTCAACAAACCTTATCTTGCCAAGGGAGAAATCGTGATTGGTGAGCAGGAGGTGGAATTCTCCGAAGGTGGTGTGCTTTGGAACGGAAATCAGTATAGTTCACTTACTTTCCATCCGCAGAGTCCGGATGCCTCTTTCTCCTTGAGTGATGTAACCATCGGTGTGAACTTCCATTGGGAGCGTAAGGAAACCCAGACTTTCCTGGGTACGCTGAGATTCCTGGTAGAATCTGATAAGATTTTAGCCATCAACGAGCTGCCTGTAGAGAAGTATCTGGAGAGTGTCATCAGCAGTGAGATGAGTGCCACATCCAGTCTCGAACTCCTGAAGGCGCACGCCGTGATTTCCCGCTCTTGGCTTTTGGCTCAGATGCAGCATCGTAGAGAGGTGGCGGAGAGTGGCAACAATTTCTTCTCTTTCGTGAAGAAGGAGGATATGCTCATCCGTTGGTACGATCGCGAAGATCATACTCTTTTCGATGTTTGTGCCGATGACCACTGTCAGCGTTATCAGGGAATTACCAAGGAGACCTCACCACATGTGGCAGAAGCTGTAAGACTCACCAGGGGACAGGTTCTGCTGGATGGTGATGAGATTTGTGATGCCAGATTCTCGAAGTGTTGTGGCGGTATTACCGAAGAGTTCCAGTATTGCTGGGAGAATACGCCGAAGAATTATCTCACAGCTGTAAGGGATATTGCCTTGGGTATCGAGGATGCAAAGGTTATGCCTGATCTTACCATCGAGGAAGAGGCTGAGAAATGGATTCGCTCGAACCCGCCTGCTTTCTGCAATACGACAGACAAGAAGATTCTTTCGCAGGTATTGAATGACTATGACCAGGAGACTGCCGATTTCTATCGCTGGAAGGTAACGCTCACTCAGGAGAAACTCCAGCAGCTTATCGCTGACAAACTGAAGATGGACTTTGGTGCCATCCTCGACCTGAAAGCCGTTGAGCGAGGCAAGAGTGGAAGAATCAGCAAACTCCAGATTATCGGTACCGAGAAAACCTTCACCATCGGTAAGGAACTCGAAATCCGACGTGCGCTCAGCGACTCTCATCTTTTAAGTTCTGCCTTTGTGGTAGATAAACAGGATGAAGACGAGCAGGGAGTACCTCAGCGTTTCGAACTCATCGGTGCCGGATGGGGCCATGGAGTAGGTCTCTGTCAGATTGGTGCTGCGATGATGGGTGAGGAGGGTTATCTCTATGATGCCATCCTTCTCTATTACTATCAGGGTGCAGAAATCAAGAAACTCTATAAATAAGTTGTAGAATGGTAACATTGAAAAATAGTCGGAATCCATGGGCTTGGATTCCGACACTCTACTTTGCGGAAGGACTGCCTAACGTCATCGTGACAGCTCTCTCTGTGGTAATGTATATGCAGTTGGGCTTGACCGATGCCGAGGTGGGTCTCTATACCGGATGGCTCGCCCTGCCTTGGGTTATCAAACCCTTGTGGAGCCCATTCATCGATCTGCTGAAGACCAAGCGTTGGTGGGTATTGACAATGCAGGCGCTCATCGGAGCAGCTCTTGCCGGAATCGCCTTTTCGCTGCCTACTGCCTTCTGGTTCCAGGCCACGATGTGCTTCTTCTTCCTCATCGCCTTCTGTAGTGCTACCCACGATATTTCGGCGGATGGTTTCTATATGATAGAGTTGGATGAGCATACGCAGACCAAGTTTGTGGGGTTGAGAAACACCTTCTATCGCCTTGCCATTATCTTCGTGAATGGATTCCTGGTGATGTTGGCTGGTGTTCTCCAGGTGCTGTTCCGTAACCAGATTCGCTTCTCGTGGGCGCTTATCTTCTACGGATTGGCAGGTATCTTCATCGGATTGTGGCTCTATCATAGCAGATTCATGCCGCGTCCGAAGGAGGATGTGCAGACTGACAGAACGGTGAGTGAAGTGGCGCACGAACTGAAGAATATGTTCCGCACCTTCTTCGTGAAGTTCGGATTGGGAGAAACCATCTGTGTAATGCTCTTCCTCCTGCTCTATCGTTTCCCGGAAGCACTCTTGAATACGATGACCAAGACATTCATCCTTCGTCCTAATTCGCAGGGCGGACTGGGATTGTCTCCTCAGGAATATGGCTTTGCCAATGGCACGGTGGGACTGATCGGTTTGCTGCTGGGTGGAATCATCGGTGGAATTCTGGTGAGTAGGGATGGTATGAAGAAATGGCTTTGGCCGATGGTTTGCGCCATCACCCTGCCGGATGTGGTTTACATCTATTTGAGCTACTCACTCAATAGTGACATCATCGTGGTATCGAGCTGTCTTTTCATAGAGCAGTTCGGTTATGGTTTGGGCTTCACGGTTCTTACCCTTTATATGCTGTTCTATAGCCAGGGCAAGTTCAAGACATCCCATTATTCCATCTGTACAGGTATCTCTTATTTAGGTTTGATGTTGCCTGGTATGGTTTCGGGATATCTGAAAGATATGGTAGGCTATCGCTTGTTCTTCATCATCGTGATGGCATGCTGCGCCATCACCTTCCTGGTTACCGCTTTTCTGAAGATAGATCCTGAGTTCGGAAAGAAAGAGAAGGAGATCAAGGAGGAAATAGAAGAGGAAGAAATGGAAGTGATAGAATAATATTTCTATAGAAGATAGAAGCTGTCTCTATTTGAAGATAGAATCTGTTTTCTATATATAAATAGGTGAAAAACTGAGAAAAGGTCGTTGGGAATTGTCCCAACGGCCTTTTTCTGTTAAAGTATTTAAAATCATTTTCTTCTGCCCTTGTGATATCATTTTAATATCGTATATTTGCGATATCAAAATGATATCAACATTAATAACGTAATAAATAAAGTAAAATTATGGAGAATAAGGAATTTACTTATCAGGGAAAGACCTTGAATGGCATCCTGATGTTAGTATTAAACATCATCGGCTTCCTGGCTGGAGTTGGCTTGTTTATATTTGCCTGCGTTTCGCAAGAAGGTTGGCTGGCAAATGTCTGTGGCGTTTGCGGCGTACTGCTTCTCATCCTGAGCATCATCTGCGTTTGCGGTTTCATCCTGGTGGAGCCTGGTCAGGCTCGTGTATTGCTTTTCTTCGGTAAATATCGTGGCACTTTTACAGCACCGGGTTACTATTGGCTGAATCCGTTTATCAGTCAGAAGAAGCTTTCGCTTCGTGTGCGCAACCTCGATGCCGAACCAATCAAGGTGAATGACAAGACGGGTAATCCGATTATGATTGGTATGGTGCTGGTATGGAAACTGAAGGATACTTACAAGGCTATCTTCGAGATTGATACCCAGACGATGGCTGAGGGTTCTACGGGTCAGGCTGGCATCGGTGCATCTGCTGCACAGATCATGAATATGTTGGGCCGCTTTGTTCAGATTCAGGCAGATGCCGCTCTCCGACAGGTAGCCGGACAGTATGCCTACGATGATGATGAGGGTGGAAAGGCGAATCAGATTACGCTTCGAGATGGAAGTGATGAAATCAATAAGGAGTTGGAGGCTCGTATCGATGAGCGATTGGCAATGGCAGGTATCGAGGTAGTAGAGGCTCGCATCAACTATCTGGCTTATGCACCGGAGATTGCCGCCGTAATGCTTCGTCGTCAGCAGGCTTCAGCCATCATTTCTGCTAGAGAGAAGATAGTAGAGGGAGCCGTGTCGATGGTGAAGATGGCATTGCAGAAGTTGAGTGATGAGGAAGTGGTAGAGCTTGATGACGACAAGAAGGCTGCCATGGTCAGCAATCTGCTCGTAGTGCTCTGTGGCGATGATACCGCCCAGCCTGTGGTAAATACGGGAACATTGAATCATTAAAAAATATATGGCAAAAAAGGAAACAAATACAAAAAGTTTTATATTGCGCATTGATTCGGAAACGATGAGTGCCATTGAAGCATGGGCGGAGGATGAATTCCGTTCAACCAACGGCCAGCTGCAATGGATCATCGCCGAAGCGCTGCGCAAGGCTGGCAGACTGCCTAAGAAAAAGAAGGCTGCATCAAAGAAAACTAAGGAAGAAGATGAATCAAACCAAATAGAAGAGAAGAAGAAAGATGAAGACGCCTCCGATTCATCCAGGAAATAGAGGCGTCTCCGATTCGTCGCAACGGTTATTTATTCCCCGATAATCGTTGCGATGAGGTGTCGGCTTCCGCCTCCCTCTCTGAATTCACAGAGGTAAATCCCCTGCCATGTACCAAGATTCAATCTTCCATTGGTAATAGGAATGGTGAGCGATACTCCCACCATGCTCGATTTGGCATGCGCCGACATATCCGTAGGTCCTTCATCCTGGTGCAGATATCTTGGGTCGCCATCCGGAACCAGTCTTTCGAAGATATCCTTTAAATCATGTCTCACATCCGGGTCGAAGTTCTCGTTCAGCGACAATCCACAACTGGTATGTCTTACGAAGAGATTCAGAATCCCCGTCTTAGGCAGCGCCGGCAAGTTCCTCATCACCTCATTGGTTACGAGGTGAAAGCCGCGAGGAAGCGGGCGCAATGAAAATTCAACTTGCTGTATCATATTCTTCTTTTTGTTTATATTCTTATACTTTTTAATTCTATCTTTATACTTTATAATTCCTTTTTCAGCCATTCACCAAAGAACTTATCGTACAGTTCGTAAGTTCCATCCGTCTCTGTAACAAAATCTTTCTCCAATAATCCCTTGATACCACCTTGTACAAAACTGGCGGAAGGAAGATTGTGCTTCTTGATGAATGCCGATGACATGATGTTTTGAGCCTTGCCTGCGTTGCAGATGGCTAAGAGAAGTTCCTTTTGCTTGGCTGGCAACTGGAAAAGGAGGGCTTCATAGGCAAAAGCACTTTCGTCTATAATCGAGTTGAGCGCCAGTTCCATCATCTTATCATCAGCCAGTTCCCTCATCTTGTCATCAGCCTTTTCCGTGAGCGAGAAAATCTTATTGAGCATCCTTTGCAGATACCAGGTGATACCGTCAAAACGGTCGTATATCCGATAAATGGTTTCTCGTTTGATACACTTCTGTCTTTCCTCGAAAAGACGAGTAGCGAAGTCGGCATACACCTCTCTATCAATAGCTTTCAGAGTTTTGATGGAGGTGCTCTGATAGAAAGGACGGGCATGGCTCAAGAACATTTCCGACATCATGTTGCGCTGAGAGCCGGCAAAGATGAAACTGGCATTATGGCAGTGCTGGATGTAAGTGCGCAGTATGGCTTCCACATTAGCTTCTCTATAGCTGCTGATGGTTTGGAATTCATCAATGGCCACGATGCAAGGCTTATCAGCGCTCTCCAGATAATGGAAAATTTCATCGAGTGTTGTGGTTGGACTGGTGATTTCTCCCAAATCCACTCCCCACGAAGGCACGCCATTCATATCGAAGCTGATGGATGA
>ERZ870052.334-NODE-334-length-18886-cov-7.982030_pt1 | contig 18886 bp, 19 predicted proteins | sample MGYA00520889_ERZ870052 | MGnify/ENA primary metagenome ERZ870052 (study PRJEB32232, sample SAMN07284988) | human gut metagenome | biome: human-associated habitat; material: feces | host: Homo sapiens | place: Tanzania | collected 2014-08-14 ...
TATCCAATGCAACTGTGACTTGACAAAAGTCTCCCAATCTATCGTTTTATCCTCTTCCATATATCGTCTTAATCAATGTTATAGTTGTACAATGGCCGTAGACTGTCGCCTGCAATTTCAAAAGCCACAATATCGTGAGCGTACTCGTTGCTTCCCACTTTGGCAGACAGGAAGAACACGTAGGAGCGTCTGCCGTACTCATCATCCAGACTTACTATCTTCTGCACTTCATGGTGGCTGTAATCATCATTAGGGTGAGCAAGTTGCAGCAGAGGTCTGTGCTCTTCGTGCAGCTTGCCGTCAGGAGACTTGAACTTCACCACACAATCGATGTCGGGTGCAGTTCCTCCTTCGCCTGTGTCATGCCAGATGGCTGTCACAAGACTGTCGTCAGAGACTATTGTATGGTAAGTCTCGGTAGAGTCAGACTTATCTGTACTCTTATCGAGACTTGTGTTCTGTGACTTATGCTGACATGATGCGAGAAGCATGAGAAAAGCGACAATGACAGCAACAATAGTTTTCATCCTCAGTTCTTTTTTAGTTCTACAAACATACTGTCAGCCAACACTTCACCATCCTCAGCATATTCCGGGTCAAAGAGGAGTCCGGGGAGGGTAAGCGGTTCTTCCTGCCCTTTGACGTACGAACCGATATAAATGTCATCTGTGTAGAGTTCGTTGATTCTCGGCTGACAGGTGAAGTCATACGGCAACTTTGCCTCATCGCACAGCTGATAGTAGTCATCCTCAAAGTCAAAATCGGCTTTCTCCCAGACGAAGCTGAGCACATACATGGAAGAAACGAGCCATCCTTTTCTGCTGGAAGGACGACCTACATTGATGCAACGGGCATGGATGTCCTCTTGCCAGAATGTAGGGAAGTACTCGCCATAACCGATATAGCCTTCACTATAGTCACACATAGCGTTTACCGTTTCTATGATCTGTTCCTTGATATGCTTGCTCCAAAGGTGGACAACATACTGTGCATAATCCTTGTGTACTCTAAGATATATCTTCATTTTCTTTTCGTTTAGACCTTTATTTTGAAGGAGGAAAAATCTGATTGATGACAACTTCATTGTCGTCTCCAAGATACGCCCCGTCTATGTCATGACCTATTGACATAAATTCATCACTCTCAGCCCAATCTCCTATGCTCAATCGCTCGCTGGTTTCCTGATAGTAAGCATCCATTATCTTCTCATGGAGGTTAGGAGCTTTTTCCTTTAACCAAGGGTCAAACTTTTCCCAATAATCTTCTTCCTCCATGTCTTTCAGAATTGTATCTTGGGCTTCTTTCCATAATGCCAGCAATTTCTCAGCTTCCTCGTCAGAGAGTTTGACGGTGGCACCGTCATTATTCCCATTTAAATATATTTCTGCATCAATCTCTTTCATTGTTTGTTATATTGTTTTGTTACTTTATGACTGATTACTTGCCAGCCACTCTTTTGCAAGAGTGGTGGCAAATGTATAGAAGTCTGCCATGTGAGCATCATCCCATAGTTCTTCGTTATTTTGAAGATACTCCTGCAGTTGTTCTCTCAACTCTTGGTCCTCAGTACGTTCAAGAACTACTCTGATGAGTGTAAGTGCACGGATGTCGCCCAAATCTTTACGTATCATATTCTTTTGTCGTTTAGTTGTTCTCTTTTTTGCGGATCTCTTGCAGAATAGCCTGGCGCATCCACCATACGGCATAAACAGCAAAGGTGAAGCCACGCGACTTGTCGAACTTGTGGCTGGCACGTATCATTCCGTAACGACTGGCTGCAATGAGTTCTTCCTTAGACAGTCCCTTGTCAACATACTGCTTTGCCACAGCCTTGACAAAGACAGAACCGAGTTCTGCCAACTCGTTCTCCGCATTGGAGTCGCCCTGCTGGATAAGGTCGATAAGACGCAAAGCCTCATCGTTGTTGATGATAGGCTTCTTTTCACTGTTTGTTGTAGAATTGTTGTTCATCATATCTTTAATGATTTTAGTTGTCGCGCGAAATTTACCCTGTTTTTCTGAAATAAAAAAATCAGACCATAGAAAATCAACAAAAAATCAACTATTTGTTGCAATACTATCTTATTCAAACATACTGAATATGGCTTGGATAATGCCACCAAACACAACTATCAAGATTCCGCATAGAAAGAAAAACATGTCTCACGTCTTTTAAAAAGTTTTGCCTACTCCCTTTGCAGCGTTTCTACAGTCTCTGTTGTCACTTGTTATTCTGTCACTTGCTTGCCAGTTGTGTCAATGGTGATCCATTCACCATTCAGTCTGACTCTTGCTGTCTTGTTTCTGTTCCAAAAACCAAAAATATCTTCGTATTTACAAGGGATTATTTCTTCTCCATCTTTATTGATGAAACCCCAACCTTCTTTAGACTTTACTCCTGCTAATCCTTCAGAAAAATTATGGACCTCTTCATATTTACAAGGCACTATTTCTTCACCATCTTTATTGATGAAGCCACATCCGCCTTCAGTTTCTACTCCAGCCAATCCTTCGGAAAAGCCATATGCACCCTGATATTTGCATGGTATTGACTCTTCACCTTTTTCGTTGACAAATCCACATAAACCTTCAGCTTCAACTATTGCCAATCCTTCAGAGAAATCACTGGCTTCATCGTATTTACAAGGTACAATCTCTTCTCCATCTTCATTGATGAATCCAGTCTTTCTGTCAAGTTCAACCCTAGCAAAACCATCATTAAAGTCATCTTGCCAGTCATACTTGCCGTAGTCATGTCCATTTCCATTCCAGTATTTTTTTGCCAGTCTATCGGCTTCATCCTTTGTTACTGCCTTGTCGATATTATTGGCTACGAATCGGTAAAGCAAAGCATAGCAGGGTCTGTCCAATTCGGAAACCTCCACCCAATCCTGTGCAAAACATTCCTCGCTGCAACCATAGCCTTGGTTGTCAACTGTGGCAGCAATGCAAAGGTTATTGTCTTCGTTCAATCCTACACCAAATACTGATACAGATATGGCTGCTTTATAGGTGTAGTATTCTGTGTAATAATCTTCCCAGTCCATAACGACAATATATCTGTTGTTGCCCTGTTGGTTCAACAAGTCAATAGCTGCGTTCTGAGCTTTTGTATTGATAGCGTCCATTTCGTCAATGAATATATGTGGACTTAGCTTTTCTGTTTTGTTTGCCATAATAATAAGATTTTTGTTATTTATTTTATTTAATCAGCGCAATGTCACAAGCAGGTTCTCCAAACTGTTCTCATCCTTAACCCTCACTTCTCGCGACTTGTTTTCCTGTGCCACGCCCACGATTCCAGCCTTTTCCAACTGGTCCATAAGTCTGACCGCACGGTTGTAGCCGATAGACAAGTGCCGTTGAATCACCGTAGCAAAACCAGACTGCGTTATTACGATTATGCGTGCAGCTTCCTCGAACAGAGGATCGAGCGAACTGTCGTCTATGACATCATCAGAGTTTTCCTTACCATCGTAGGATGCTGTATTCATTTCCTTCACTTGGCCGAAACTCATAGGTTCATACCCTAATATTTCACCAGTCTCCTTAATCATGCGATAACGCAGATGGGTGCGGATATGTGAAATTCCCTCTGAATGATTCAAGTCGTTAATAGTAGGCTGAATGGTGCTCACCTGATGATATTCCACATGACGATTGTCCTTATCGCTGCTTTCTTCCAACACTATGTCTTCGAAAGTAGTGAGATTCAGCTTTGCCTCCTCAAGCAAGTTTTTCAAGGTGTCTGCCCAATTCTCTTTACCCTCTATGCTATCGTATATTCTGTCCATATATCCCTTGCCTTTGATAGCTTGGAATAGTTCAATGAGGTAAGCGAAACGCTTTTCCTTGTCATCGGCTATGAATATGTGCGCACGTTGGTTCCAAGAGTTAAAGGTAGATACGGCGAGCGACTTCAAAACCACTCGTCCATTGGGCAGCGTAGGAATATGAATAGGGTCAAGGCATAGCAGCACGACGTGCTTTCCCGACTCCTCTGCCAGTCTTTCGGCAATGAGCACATGGGAGTTATAGTCTCTTGCCATAGTGCATTTTATCACGACCACCTTCTGCGGCATTTTGGCGAGCGACATCACGCCAAGTTCAAAATGCATCAGTTCTGCTGGTTCGAGCATAATCCTTCTCACCATGCCTTCGCCATATATCTCCTCGCCCTTTTTGCATACAAAACGGGGTAGGTTGCGACTGCGCGCTCCACTATAGAATATTACGAGCGGCTTTTTGCGCGGCATCAGAAGATACTCTTCCACCACATCCATTGTTTGGGTTGGCGATACCGTATGCAGTTTGTCTTCTGGCAAGAGTAGCGAGATGCTGTTCTCTGCCGTCTGCTTGTCTACTACCGCAACCTCTCCGTTAAGACATTTCTCCGAGAACTCGCGGAAGAAGTCTCTATCAAGTAGCTTCGATACTTTCAGCAACAAGGCGGTGTCGAGACTTGTCTTGCCGAATATCTCGTATGTAGCAGAGCTTGACTTACACAGTTCTCTGGCAAAGGCTGCTACCGAAGGATACTTTGCCTTTACTTCATTCTGAATTTCTTGTCCTATATGATATTTCTCCATTGTATTGTTTTTATTTATTTTGTGTAAATGAATTAAACTACGCTATTTTGCCACCATCGCTACAACAACACGAAAGCAATGCTCATGTCATCTTTGCTAACCTCTCTGCTGTAATGAGAAAGAACTTTAGGTAGTTGTGCTGTAACTGTTTCTATACCATCATCGCAAACAGATTTCATGATATTGGCATAAAATTCATAAAGCAAATCTCCAGACCCAAACGTTCCATCAACACCATCAGAGCAGAGAAACACAGCTTTCGGTGTGGATTCTGCATCTCCGAATGCAAAACGAAACTCATTAGCAGCATCTTCATCACAAAGCGACGTTGTCATACTCAGCATACAACGATCATCCCATGGAATTGGTTGACTCCACTCGTTAGCTTTGTTGAGCACAACGCACCTGCCGTCACCAATCTGCAATGCCAACCAAAAATGCTTCGTCTGTACATAAGCTATAAGCGTGCAACCGTATGAAACTATATCGTCTGCGTCCTGTATACAGGATATTTCATAAATCCATTCCGCCAATATGCTTATACAGAGCCTTCGGATAGTATTATTGGGATTATGGATTAGCCATTCATTCCCGACATTGTTGCAAAACTCGCGCAAATGGCTCATCGTTATTTGGCAAGATAACTTTGCACCGACAGCACTACACTTATGCCTCTCTCCGCCATGACCGTCACTCACAATAATTATAGCCATGTCTTCATCCTTCCAGGATAGCGAGGCATCCTGACACTCTACTCCAGCATCAGCATGGCTCGCACCCTTTACGGTTTGGTTATGAACGTATCTCATGATCAGTCGAATTCGTCAATGTCCAGTTCGTTCATTAATGCATCGTTGCCAACATCTATGCCCAACTCACCTTGTAGTTCCGTAGCTATGACATCAGCCGTAAGTTGAGACTTAGAGGGTGGTGCCACTGCGTTTGATGAGGATGTGCAGACCGAAGAACTTTGACTGCAAACCATAGAGGAGGTGACAACCGCAACCTTTATTACGGCCTTCAGCGCATCTATGTTGTGAACACGGAACACCAACTCGGGATTGCCAGTAAACGTTGTCAGAACGTTGGTATCCGCATCATTGCCTATCGCAATGGCTATACGTGTGGAATGGCGGAACCACGCATTTCCTTCTAGAGTTTTCATTCCTCCGTTAAAGTCGTCGGTAGGACCTCCATCGCTAATGAGGATTACTACGGGAGCGTATGCTCCTGAGGCTGACTTTAGGAAGCCTGTCTTGTGCGAGAGTTGACGATTAAGTTCGTTACAAGCTTTGCCCAAACATGTCATACCGCTGGCAGTCTGATCGCTCCATGACAGTTGAGATGCAGCAACCGGTTGTGGGGTCTGCCAAACAACTGTGTCACTGAACGTCATGGCAGAAAGCTTGATTTCTGCATCCGGATTGCTTTCGCCTATATTGTTGATTATAGGGATAACGTTTCGCACAGCATCATTCACTGCAGCTATTTTCTCTCCAGCCATACTGCCTGAGACGTCAATCATCAGAAAAAGGTTGAGAGTGCGACGTGCCGCAGGTGTAAGTTCGTAATCGGTAAGTGCCATAATTTTCGATATATTTATTTGGTTATTGTATATGTTATTGTCGATTCGTTATCTGTTATCTCTACTTTCATCCCATCCTTGACGGGGAAGAAGCCTCGTGGAGCAACCGTAACACTTTTGTTGGAAGGAGTGATGACTCGCCAATCACGAGTTGTGAGATTCTTAACGAGAAGAATATTCTTGCCTCCAGGCTTCAATACCACACGCCCTGTTATGGCATCACTTTTGCCCATACGCAGGATATTGTTGTTGAAAAGCGGAATAGAACGGTTTTCGGTCTCCATCCACATTTCTGCTGCTGGTGCTCCCTTACAGTTGCGATTAAGACATACTACATCAGTTCTTCTAAAGAACGATTCGTCACCACACAACGGACATTTCACGAGTGAGTCGCGAACACCCGTAAGGATGTCTATCCATTGCATCTCTGTCATTCTCGTTTCAGGCGCATCCATTTTTGCTTTAGCAAACTCCTGCTTAAAAGAATCCTTCAGTACATCGGGGAGTAAGTTCCACATCGTTATCGCATTCGAGTGAATACCACGCACAGGTCTATTCCTTGTATCTGCATCATCATACATGAAGCAAAGCTGCTCACCGAACAATCGTCGTTCAATCTCCTCGGTCATACATGGATAGCGGACTACATTCATTCCTTCAAACGGATGGTCAATGCAGAAAAGCATAAAGAGTATCACCGTCATACTGAAACGATCAGAATAACTGTTTGGCATGTTCTTGCCCAAGACAATCTCTGGCGCAATGTATCTTGCCTTGCCAAGCACTCCCGAACTCTCGCCATGCGGAAATACGTTATCACAGTCGCATATCAACAGGTGTCCAGTATGGAGATGTATAAAAAAGCCACCATCGTTCAGGTCTTGAAACGATAGTCCTTTAGCGTGAAGAAGCCTAAATGCCTCACACAACTCGATGGCAGCGTTCAGTATTGCTCTGAACGAGGAGAAACGAACCTTTGCCAGTCTGTACTGACTAAACTCGTAATAGCCTTCGGGCTTGAGTGGCATGATGTAGCCGAAACTGCCATACTTCACCTTTGTTACAGCCTTTGGCCACAGAAACGATGGCGATGGAGCCCCGTCTTCTGCATTCTTCTGCAGGTTCTCATAGAACACGTTTCCCGGATTTTGTTTATACCATTTCAGGGCATATTCTTCGCCATCTACTGTGACGGAATAGACAAACCCTTGCCCGCCGCTGCCGATGATGTTATTAACATGTGCCACATTGCCATCTTTCAGAAGTAGTGTGGCATTATTATTTAGTTCCGTTCTCATATTTTTATGATTTTGGTGCATAAAGCTGAATATCTGTAGGGCGGAACATCCTTGAAAGCATATAGCCGTTCTTGACACGCCCCATGTCGTCGGTATAGGTGACGAGGTGTCCACGCCCTTTGTTCATTGCCAACTGACGCAATTTACGGTTGCCCACATTCTTGCCGAACTCCTTGGCATAGGCAATGCCCGACAACAGGTTGCCCGTAACGATGTAAGCTCTTTCGCGAGTGGAATTAGACAATAGCGAATCCCATGTGTCAAGAGTGACTTTAGACAGTCGTTGCCTCATCACGCCAAGATGCGTTTGATTGTATATAGTCATGAGCTTACTCTCTTCGGTAAGGGGAATGTCCAATCTGCATCTACCATCATTAACCGCAAATACCGCTTTTATACTCGACCTTGTGGTCTTGCTACCGACAACCTTGAAACCAAGAAACAGTCCAACCGAAACGTAATCTACAAGTCTGTTATCTTCTATCTCCCCATCAGCAACCAAAGCCATAGGGATGCCAACCGCCTGACCATTGGTAAACTTATTGAGAAGCTCACAGAGCAATCCCATCTGCGTCTCCACCTTGGCTATCTGCGCATTCATCATATCTGTATTGTTTGCACGCTCCTCCAGTTGTGCCAAATGGCTTGGAGTGTAATGCCCTCCCAAGCTGCGAAGGCTGTTCAGTTGTCGTGCTGCATCATTCTGTAGCTGAGTGTAATATGCTCTTATGTTAGCCACTTTTTGTTTGCCATGATTCTTTATCTGTTCCAACAATACATCTGTGCTTGTCAACGTTGGTAGAATAGCCTTAATCTGACCCGATGTCAAGGGTTTGTTCAGCACATCCACCTCTACCTCATCAAGCATGGCATCATTGCCAAAGACGCTTGCCGAGTTACGCTTCCCGTTTTTGAACACCGTTCTGCTGAGCAACGTAGCATTGAGCGGCAACACATTTGGTCTGAGGTCATTCTCGCCAATCTCGTCAAGATATCTGATCAGCTCAGTATATCTATGCATCACATCATCAAGAATTTCTTTCTGCTCACTGCATTTAAGTAATCCTAAAGTGCGCATGAATCTGGTGATAAATGCCGCCTCGTCTTCTCTTCCTCTGAATGTATCATGCCCGTCATGTGCGAAATAAATTTCTTTTTCAGGGTTGTCATGGAGATATTCCAGAGCCACTTTCGTACCATACTTATTCAGCATGTCAAATCCTGCATCGTCAGCATGTTGGTTGGCCTCAACGTTAGCATTCAACGAGCGTAGCTTTCTCTCGTTCATCATAAGGAAACGCTGCTCTGCCGGTATTACCGAAGACAGAGTCACGAAGGCACAATGCTGCAGTTGTCCTGTTCTGTCGGCACGTCCATCAAACTGCGTCTGTCTGTCGGCACTATCCTGATGCTCCCATGTTATGACCGTGCGTTTGCGCTGGTCGGTGAAAGCATCGCTACAATGAAGAGAAATGCCCGACGACATAACACGATTTCCAATAAGTACATCCAGAACACCATTGTTGAAGTCGGATGCCATGCGCTTCTTGTCTATCTTCTTACGCATGATGGCGTGGGTCTTTCCAGTAGCTCCGTCTTTTATATTCTCGTATTTCAGGATGGTCTTGCGCTGAGTCATCTCACCAACTTTATATCCTTTGTTTTCCAAGCTTTGAACAAAATAGTCGATAGGGCTTAATGGCAATGAGGTGTCGGTACTGTTGATTTTCTTGACAAGGAAATCGTATGCCTTCTTGGCCTCATCGTTATTGAAGAACTTCTTGAGGTCTTTCATATCAAAAGTCTGCTCCACTTCATAATACTTAACAGCCTTTCCTTTCTTTGTCGCAGCCAATGCCTTATACTTAAACATGTCCTTGAGGCAATTGAGCAGACAAAGAGCAAATTCCGCCTTTGATATTGCCATACCTGGCTGTATGAGACTCGTATAGTTGCTTTCCATTGTCCTGTTGATCTGGATGATAGGCTTATGTCCGGCCTTCAGCTGCTCCAATGCCGCTTGGATGGCATCCTCAGTCTTTATTGAGAACAAGAGCTGACGAATGGTTGGTGTCATTCGCAAAGTGAAGTGCATGTACGCGATGTGAGTCTTCTTTCTTATGAACACCTCGTTCTTGCTTACCTTATGTTTACTGCATACTATCTGTTCTGCTGAAAGACTTCTCAGATAAGGCGATATAAACTCCTCCTGAAAATCATAGATGTCAGAAATAAGGTCTATCACTTTGTCGTATCTTTCCTGCACTTTCACAACATCTTGTACTCTGTCACACATATAGAGCGTGCGCTCAACGTCTTTCATATCACGCTGACGACGTATCATAGAACCCGAAGATACCAATCCTTTTGCCATAACCTCCTGCAGTATAGGACCACCATGTGAGATTATATCAATAAGTTGGGTTGCCGAAATATCAGCCTCGCCCATGGCGGTCTTCATAGCATAGATAGGCATACTCGAAGGATATTTAGCGTATGTGGCAGATGCAAAACACACTCCACATGATTTCTGAACAGCCTCACGGAAGAATTCGCCCACATTGCTTTCTTCGCCACTGGCATTGTGGCTCTCATCCATAAGAAGATATGCACCTTCGATAGTGTTCATCACACAGTCTGCTTTCCAGTTCTTCGAGCGGTCACGACTGAGCTGGGAGTATGTGAGCAGAAGGAAATCGTAGCCCGCAGGCAGTCTCTTTGTGTCTCGGAATTCTTTCATTTCCAATTCTTCAGGGAGATTGTATATGATGTTACCGTTCGCATCTGTTATCTTTGCCTCTTTATCAGAGTTGAGTATGAATGGTCTTAAATCGCCATAGCCGATGTCAAAGAGGTCTCGGAACAGGTCGTTGAACAATACTGACTTCTCTGTGACGAATACTGGGCGATCTGACTGTAGTGTTGCCCATTTGAGCAACATAGCCAACTGGCGTCCTTTGCCAATACCTGTCATATCACCAAGGATAAAGCCTCTGCCGTTGCGCATCTGCCGTATGGCCATTGCAACACCATCAATTTGTTCACCGCTGATTTTTTCTTCCAATTCCTTATTCGTGGCTATCTGCATTTCCGACATTACGAATTCTGCCACACTACCTTCCTCATGTGCAATGACGTTTAGCTGATGATGCACCGGCATGGCCATGGCAGATGGGATGAGCGTACCGATGCACTTCTTTGATCCATGTGCAATATATTCAACTTCCTCTACCTTCAACCCGAATTTCTGACAGATGTTGATGTCGGCGCTATCATCATAGCTGTCCACTTCTGCAATCCAACCAAGAGCGTATGCAATGGATTGAAGGGCATAGTGAATGTCGGCATTGCCTGAGAAGCGGTTTCCAACCGCCTGCTCCAACTTCTCTGCTTCATCCTCCTTCCATTCGCCCCAACTATAAAACTGTTTTACATAGCCCTCGTTCACCATGAAACGGAACAATAGCTTGTAAGGCTTATTGGCGAATGAACGGAAGAGCCCTTCATCGTCCATCATGGCGGTCAACTGTGGTGTAGTGAGATGACGTTCGCCATTACGCTTTACAAATTCGTATAATTGTATGTGAAATTTGTTCATACTCAGACTTCCTTCCAACCTTTTTTTACGTTATTATCTATCATCTCCTGGCACATGTCCATTATCTGTTGCTTGCTGTCAGAAACCCTAATGTCGCGTTTCAATAGTTCCTGACGTGTACTGCTGTAGTCAGTTATATGTAACACGTAAGCAGGATAAACGCCAGTAGCTTCCTTGTTGGTTTTCCATACCACATATTTCTGTATCATTATCTTAGCGGCAGCTTGTTTAACAAACACCCGTCTAAGCATTCTAACGCTATTTGGCAGCGTCTCCTTGGCTACAGCTCGCTTCACAGAAAACGAACACAGGTCTGTAAGCTGTTTTATACGTATATCTGTAGCATTGCACGACTTGTCGTTCCTGATACGTTCAAACACCGGACTATGAACCACTGCTCCCGATGTCTTCATCACAACCGAATAGCCTTGCTCTTGGTCATATCTCAGAAGCATGTTCTGTTTGGGTTCGCCAGCTGCGTTTTCCGTCACGAAGTCTATGCCCGATATCTCCACTACCACTTTTGGCATAACCATTTGGAATGCTACATTACGAGAATCGGTTTCCACATATTCTGATTCAACCTTATCGTTTTGCAGCATTGCATAGAATTCTCTTCGCATATCTTCAGTAAGTCCCGTGCCAGTAGAGGCGAACTGTTGCAAGATGCCATCGGGGCGCATAACGGCAAGAAGCATGTCGCGCATCATTTCTGCGTGAGCGTCTTCACCAACCGTATAGCCTATGACAACGGCATCAATGGTGTGACGTGGTTTCACCTTATATATTATTGGCTGCTCGCTGTGAACCACAAGCCCTTCTGCACCACCTTCTACCACCCACTCGTTGTATATCTTTTCAACTTCATTTCTGCCTGATGCTGCTGTCGCATCAACCTGGCGAACAAGCTCTCCTGCATTGAACCATCTGTGGAGCTTTGTCCATTTCTCTTTGTAATGAGACACCTCGCATGGTTCGCCTTCAATGTCTATGATGTCAAAGGGCGCAATATGCAGTTTGTTGTGCATTTCTGGATGTGCTATAGCCTTGGCAACGTCGCATACTCTTTCACGACCACTATCACGGATTGTGGCATACAGTTCTGCACCTAAAGTCATGTTATTGATGCCGACTTGGTTAACTATATGTTTGAGTTCTTGAAGACAAGGCAGTTTGCCCGGTACTGCATTGCCGTGTGAGGTATAGGCACTTACCTCGCCGTCGCGCACAAAAATCACAAGCATGATGCCGTCCATTTTCTTGGTTACAAGGAAGTCCTCGCCAGTAATCTTGTCCTTTAGCTTTGCGCCTTCCACAAGCATGAAGCGACCTGCAATAGTTCGCTTGTATTCTTTTGCGATATTAGGAAATTCATTATTCATCATAACAGCTTAGTTGAATTATTGGGTAAGTGACTTTAGTTCAAGATTGGTAAGATGAAGAAGAAGGCAGTATTTGTCATCTTTCACTCTCCCTTCAAGGAATGCTCGGTAGGGTGTTCCGCCTGTACTCATTACAAGTGGCCCTATGCCTTTGCTGCCTGCTCCAACAAGCATCATGCAATTCTTCTCATGGAGCATCTTTGCCATGTCGTAAAGGAAATCGAAGGTCAAGCCATTGATATGCTTTAACTGGTATTTCCTGACGAAAACGAATGTGCGTACCGCCTTGTCTTTGGGTATAAGTTTGCCAGTCCATTTGAGTGGAAAGTCGATATTGATGTTTGACTCTGTTGTATGAAACTTCCTTACCTCCACCTGCTCACCTTCGGGCGAAAATCTCACATGTTGTCTCAGAACTCTGTAAGCCACTTTACCATTATTGTCAAGAAACACCTTCTTAATTTTCCCCAATCGCATACCCACCATTTCGAAGTCAATCTCTGGGTCGCCATTGATTATTTCGTCGGCAAGGCCTTCTCCATACTTGTCATAAAGCATCTCCGTACTTGTTGCTGGTGTTCCTTTCAGGAAACGTACATTAGTGTATCCCATACCGTCCTCGCGTTGCATAGAGAAGGCATGTTTAATGCTTTTCTGCTCAAAACCCACCTGAGCGTTGCGGGCTTTTATGTTTGAAATGTTTATAGCTCTCATAATAGGAGTCTTATGATGTTACAATATTAAAACATAGCAAAGTCCATATCTTCCTCAAGGCAAATCTCATCTTCAACCGTGTCGAGCACGCCTTGTTGCTCAAGTCCTATATAATCGTAACCGCCATCGATGCCTACAATAATGAATACATTAGGACCATTCGCAATGATGAAAGCTGTGTTAAGCTCGTAGCCGCCTCGATATGAGAAGGGGAACTTATAGATGTCATCGCCTATCTTGCTTGATAAAAGCAAAGTATCTTCGCCCGTGAGTTGATATACGGATGCAAGGTTATGGTCGAGAAGATCTTCTACTGTTGTCTGTTCAAGGAGCTCTATTCCTGTATCGAAAGACGAAGAAACTGCTTGTGCCATGTTGCCATGAGCGTCAAATGCTATTAGCTCTGAGCGCTCCATCCACAACCCATCTTCACTAAGCATTCCGCTTTTTATGTTGCCGTTAGGTATTATAGTCACGCCATCACTATTCAAGCCTGCCTGCTGGCATGGTGTTCCGTCTGGTGTTACCACTCGCAGCTCGTTCCAGCCATAAACCTTTTTGCGTTCCAGTTTTGTTGGATATACCAAGAAACTTCGTCCGTTGATTCTTATCTCCAGTTGCTTTGCCATAAAATATTATATTTAAGATGTTGTTTACAATTATTAGATATGACAGATGGTCCAATCGTAACGTTGGCAAATTGTTTTGTAGTTGAACGCTTCTGTCCAAGATGAGAAACGGCGCAATGGCTTGTTGCATGAATCAAAAACGATGTACATAATAGTTCCTTTCTTTTTTGTGGGTTTTGTTTTTAGATGGTGCAAAGATAAATAGAGAATGTCGCAAATCCCAGTGAATAGTTTTCAAGGATATTGAAAGGAAATGTATAAAAAGAAAACCGACCAAAGATAATATGTTTATCTTCAGTCGGTTATATTTTCACAATTATTGAAAACGAATATCAGAAGAGGCGACCCAGCTTCAATTTCAATTGGCGAATTTGTATCGCAATGTCAAAGTTGAAAGCAACGCGATTGAGGTTGTAAGTTCTCTCGAACCATCTTTTCCAACCTTTCTCATCAAGTGAAGGAGTTTCGCCACTGAGAAGAAGAAGTTGCAGTTGTGGAAGTTCAAGATCTTCTCCGTCATGGGATGCTTTCTTCCATTCTGGATAAGTGATTATTGCCGTGAGTAGCGACTTCTGGTCGCATTTCTCAGAAAACCAATACATAGGAAATCCATATTTCTTGAGAGTATTGAGGGCAGAGAGATAAGCCTCGTCTTCAAGCCATTCCTGCTGCTTCTCATACTGATTCAAGAGAAACGCCATCCATTCTTTGGGTCCATCGCAGTCGGGCATCACAGGCGAACCGCCTTGTGCTACCCAGCATCGTATCTCGTCTTTGAAGGTTTCAGGCCAAGTCTTCACACAGCCAAGGCATTTAGTGATGTGCTTCTGAGTAGTTTCAGGAATAGACGGGCACGGCGATACTGCTTTACTCTCCAGGTCTTTGAGAATTTGACTGATTCCCTTTTTATTATCAGTCTTATATACTCTTGATATAATATATCTGGTTACGCCCAAGATATGCAAGTCGTTTTTCATGAGTTCCATGAGCAAAGCCTCCTCGGCCTTGTCCAAATTCATGCACGTTACGCTGTGGATGTTGTATAGGTCGTCAAAACTTGGACGATAGTGAGCATTACCACATGGGTCCTTGGTAGTTTTAATTTCATTGAATGTGCCACTGACAAACCTTTTGAGCACCGGGTGCATACGTCCAGCATCCTCTTCAATGCGAATCCATCCGTGCATTAGCTGATATGTCCAATTGAACTGAAGAAGTAGAACACTCTCATCCCATGCCTCAAGCGACTTGTCGATAGCATCCTTGTCCCACGACTCTATAATAACTATTACATGCTTGGTCTTACCAATGGCAGCAGAACCATAGATTACCTTGAGCGCATCGTTGACACACTTACCTGCCTCCTTGCTCATAGGCGATGTCTTGAGCGAGGTGTAGACAACATTATAGGGATAGTCGGCACCATCCTCCAAGAGCTTGTCAGGCTCGACATACATGACGTTATCTATGCGCTCCTCAACAAGATAACTCGCGAAAGCTGCTGTATCGCAAAGCACCACAAGTGGCATCTTTGTCTCGACATTGACGTAACGGTCAAAACAAACAGTAAGGGAGTCTAACGACAGACTGCCAGCAGAATGTGTGTATTTCCTTACAAGATTACCGAATTGTATTTCGGTGTCAAACGTCTTTTCGTTATTTCGGATCTCTTCGTCATGTGCTAAAGAGTATTCGTCCATCTTTTTTAGAATGATACGCTTCTGCTCTTCAAGCCACATCTTATAAAAGTTGATGGATGTGAGCTTATCCAGAATGATACACTCCTTTTCCGCAAACTCGTGTCCTTTCTCTTCGATGAGTTTACGCGAGGTAGAGGTGCTTGGTGCCTCCATTTTGCCATAGACTTCGGCATAAGTGTCCGAGTAGCGTGAAGCAAATTGTGAATTACTCCACCGCTTTGTACCGACAAAGTCTTTTATCTTGTTTTGAAGAATGTCATTGAATGTTATCTTCTTTGGCATATCATTTTTTAATATTTATCCAACTTACTTTTTTTAATGCCAATATTCTTCTGTTACCTCGTCAGCTTCTTCCTTTGTCATTGCCTTTCCAATGTTGTTGGCTACGAATCTATAGAAGGCACAATAGTTTGGCTCATAAAGTTCTGTGGCTTTGGTCCATTCCTGCGGAAAATCGTCAGGGCCATGACCATAGCCGATATTGTCAACAACTGCAGCAATACAAATCTCATCATCGTCATCCAGTCCGATGCCGAATATTGACAATTCTGATCCATCACCATCATCGCCTTCACATTCGTCTTTCCAATCTGGCACGGCAATGTAGCGCTTGTTGCCCTGTTTATTCAGCAAGTCGATAACGGCATCTTTTGCCTTATCGTTAATCGCATTCATTTCGTTCAAGAATGTATTTGGGCTTATTTTTTCTGCTGTTTTGTTAGCCATAATATTAAGTTTTTTATTATTTATTTTGTCGTCTTTTTGGTATTGAAGTCTCTGTCTATTCTTTCGGAGTTATAAGACTATTGAAGTCGCGAGTCTCAAACTGAGCGGACTCATAGCCTTGGATGTTGAAGTCTGGGTAATGGTTGTACTTGTTCTTTGGCACGATAATCTTTTCGAGAGATGTGCAGCCAATGAGCGTCGTTGCGTTTATTTCACCAGCACAGCATGTCAATGACGGCTGCTCAAACTCAATCGTCTTTAGTGAAGTGCAGCTGGCAAACGCCATACGCTCCATAATCTTCACATTCTTGTTTAGATATATAGACTCCAGATGCTTACAATATGCAAAGGCTCTGTCATAAATCCGACATTCGCAGTCATCACTTATCCTAATGTAGAGATTCTTAAGTCCAGTATTTCTGAATGCAGACATGTCGACAATCTTCATGTGGCTTGGAATATTTATCTCTTCCATCGCTTTGCAGCTAGCAAAGGCGCCTGCGCTAATCTGGCGCAATGTCTCAGGTAAGGCTATTTCCTTTAAATTTTCACAAAGTGCAAAACTCTCTTTCCCAATGTATTCTACTCCAGGCATTGTTATCTTGAAGAGTTTGTGGCAACTTGCGAAAGCTCTTGTGCCCAAGTCGACAACAGATGCTGGCAACACCACATCATGAAGGTTGTCAAGTCCTTGGAATGCCTCGTCGCATATTGCCTTCACACCATCTTCCACTTCAAGGTACTCTGGATTGTTGAGTACTTTCAACAAGCGAAGTCCATCCTCGCTGTAGATTGGTCCAGAAAACTTATTGCTTTTGGCTTCCTTGATCATTGCTTGATCTTCTTTTGTCAATCTTGTATTCATATTTATTATTTTTTTAGTTGATTCCATAAAAGAATAGTATGTTTTGTACTTACTTCTCTTCTGTATTATTCATTTCCTTCACTTGGTCGAAACTCATTGGTTCATACCCTAATATTTCACCAGTCTCCTTAATCATGCGATAACGCAGATGGGTGCGGATATGTGAAATCCCTTCTGGATGATTCAAGTCGTTAATAGTAGGCTGAATGGTGCTCACCTGATGATATTCCACCTGACGATTGTCCTTATCGCTGCTTTCTTCCAACACTATGTCTTCGAAAGTGGTGAGATTCTGCTTTGCCTCCTCAAGCAAATTTTTCAATGTGTCTGCCCAATTCTCTTTACCCTCTATGCTATCGTATATTCTGTCCATATATCCCTTGCCTTTGATGGCATGGAATAGTTCAATGAGGTAAGCGAAACGCTTCTCAATATCATCGGCTATGAATATATGTGCACGTTGGTTCCAAGAGTTGAAAGTAGACAAGGCGAGCGACTTCAACACCACTTGTCCATTTGGCAGCGTGGGAATATGAATAGGGTCAAGACATAGCAGCACGACGTGCTTTCCCGACTCCTGGGACAGTCTTTCGGCAATGAGTACATGGGAGTTATAGTCTCTTGCCATAGTGCATTTTATCACGACCACCTTCTGCGGCATTTTGGCAAGCGACATCACGCCAAGCTCAAAATGCATCAGTTCTGCTGGTTCGAGCACAATCCTTCTTACCATACCTTTGCCATATATCTCCTCGCCCTTTTTGCATACAAGACGGGGCAGGTTGCGGTTGCGTGCCCCACTGAAGAACACTACGAGCGGTTTTTTGCGAGGTATCAGAAAAAACTCTTCCACCACATCCATTGTTTGGCTTGGCAATACTGTATGTAGTTTATCTTCTGGCAAGAGTAGCGAGATGCTGTTTTCTGCCGTCTGCTTGTCTACTACCGCTACTTCTCCGTTCAGACATTTCTCCGAGAACTCGCGGAAGAAGTCTCTATCCAGCAACTTTGATACTTTCAGCAGCAGATCGGTGTCGAGACTCGTCTTTCCGAATATCTCGTATGTGGCAGAGTTCGACTTGCACAGTTCTCTGGCAAAGGCTGCTACCGAAGGAAACTTTGCCTTTACCTCTTTCAGAATCTCTTGCCCTATATGATATTTCTCCATTTATTATATATTTTAATTATGTGGTATGCCTACTGTTTCATACCTCATAGGTTAGACCCATTTGAAATCTTTGTCAAACAAATTGGATACTGGACGGAACAGTCTGCAAAGGATAAGTCCGACTGCTACCAAGCCTATACGCACAGCTACAGAGCCGTTCATCGTTAATCCGTACCAAACAAGGTACAACGGCGAGCACATAACGGCTATGGTTATCAGCATTATTAGTGATGCAAAGAATGTCTTTATGCCCATTTTTCAATTATTTTATAGTGTAGTTGTATCATGAGACTTGTTCTGAAATGAAGAACATATAGACAATGTCAGCAGGGCTATGCTACAAAGTTGGATATTATTTCGCTTTTAGTTGTTTTCTTTCTTGTGTATAGCCTGCATAACAGCCTGACGCATCCACCATACGGCATACGAAGCGAACTTAAAGCCACGCGACTTGTCGAACTTGTGGCTGGCACGTAACATTCCGTAACGACTGGCAGCAACGAGTTCTTCGTCAGACAGTCCCTTGCCAACGTACTGCTTTGCCACAGCCTTGATAAAGACAGAACCGAGTTCTGCCAACTCGTTCTCCGCATTGGAGTCGCCCTGCTGGATGAGGTCGATAAGACGCAAAG
>ERZ870052.335-NODE-335-length-18871-cov-24.613600_pt1 | contig 18871 bp, 20 predicted proteins | sample MGYA00520889_ERZ870052 | MGnify/ENA primary metagenome ERZ870052 (study PRJEB32232, sample SAMN07284988) | human gut metagenome | biome: human-associated habitat; material: feces | host: Homo sapiens | place: Tanzania | collected 2014-08-14 ...
GCAGAGGCATATAAGGCGAAGAAGTATGCCTTTGTGAGTGATTATGCCCGTTTCTGGATTCTCTATAAGTATGGTGGCCTTTATTTTGATACTGATGTAGAGGTCATCAAGAATATGGACGACATCATTGCAAAAGGTCCGTTTATGGGGTGTGAGAATGAGGCTAAGGCTGGTGCGACTCCTGCGGAGCTTGGGGTAAACCCAGGCCTAGGGCTCGGGGTTACTCTAGGCCTAGGGCTGTATGGGGAAATCTTAGAAGACTACAAGACGTCTCACTTCATCACAGCTAATGGGGAATTAGATCTTAAGACAATTGTAGATAGGACAACTGAGGCCTTATGCAAGTATGGTCTCCAAAATACATCTAAGATTCAAGAGGTTGCTGGAGTTTTAATTTACCCAAAAGAATATTTTTGTCCAAAAGATTATTTTTCCGGTAAGATAAATGTTACTTCTAATAGCTACTGTATTCATTGGTATGGTGCTTCATGGGTCCCAAAGACAAGCAAATTGAAAAATAAATTGAAACGGAATTATATTATAAAAAAAATCATTAATTTTATTAAGTGATGACCGCTTTATATTTGATTTTAATGACTGTTATTGGTACGTATGGGAGTTATATAACATGGTTTAATTATAATATAAATCACAGAACTATACGACTCACTCAGAAAACTATTCTGATACCATATACAATTGTAGTAATATTACTTGCAGTAAGATGTTGGGATAATGATTGGTATCAATACATCTCTTTGTTTCAACAGTATCAGCAAGGACATCAACCATTGAGAGAAACAGAATTTTTGTGGGCAGGGGTAACGCAATTGATGGCGAAAATGAATTTTACTCCGCAGATGTTTTTTTTCGTAATGTTTGGATTGCAATTGTTTCTTTTTTTACGGTTGATAAAGAACAACTTTGTATTTCTCCTGCCTTTTGTTACTGCAGTATATATGCTTACCGATATGATGTTAGGTACGAATATTATGAGGCACTGGACTGCAATATTGGTTTTTCTAAATGGAATCCCCTATATAGAAAAGCGAAAAGTATGGATGTTTTTGCTGTGTGCTATTATTGCTTCAGGTTTTCATAAGAGTGTATTAATGTATATACCAATGTATTGGTTTGTAAATAAAAAGATTACGATTAAAATTCCTTATCAAATTCTTATAGTAATTTTTGCTATTTTTGTTGGTAATATTTGGACGTTGTCAATAGTTAGGTATTTAACTGCATTTATGCCAAGCGGTTACTATGATTTTTATGCTGAGCAAGGAAGTGATTTGAATATGAATAAAAGCCATATCGATAGTGGATTAGGAATGTTTTTAACGTATATATGTAATTTCCTAGCAATGGCATATTCTAATAAGCTATCATTAATTTATAAAGACAAGCATTTTGATGTGGTTTATTCTATGTTTTTTTATGGTTGTATCTTGTTTGGTGCATTGATACCATTTGGTGATGATCAACGATTGGCGTTTTATTTCTATAGTACAAGACCAATAGTTTTAGCTTTTCTGTTACATTATTTATGGACAAATAGGAGAAAGCAAAAAAACGCTATTCTATATTTCTTTATTTGGGTTTTAATTTTAGCACCAATTGTTCGTGATTTATTTAATAACGACGATATTGTTTTTATCCATAATATGGAACAATATCCTGAAGTCATGTTTATGTATAATAGTCATTTTAGATATAATTTATAATGAAGTTATCAATAATAGTACCTATGTACAACGTTGAGAAATATATTCAACGTTGTTTGTCTTCGATAATCAATAACAAGGGTTTTTTTGAGAATTGTGAACTTATTGTAGTGAACGATGGCACTAAAGATAACAGTGAATCTATAGCCCGTAAAATTATCGAAGGATTACCAAATACTCAAATAATAGTTCAAGAAAACCAGGGGCTTAGTGCAGCTCGAAATACTGGTCTTTCTCGTGCTATAGGTGAATACGTTTGGTTTGTAGATTCGGATGACTGGATTGAGCCTGATTCGTTATTAACTCTTTTTGAAGAGTTAATTGGGGACTATGATATGATACAATTTGGTTATAATTTAGCATATGATACAATTTCACCAAAGAGTATTCACAGAAATGATGATATTTCTACAGGAGAAGAGGTGCTTATTAAAGGAACCTGGGAAGCTCCAGCCCAATTCTCTGTTTTTAAGCGTAAGCTGTTAACTACTAATGACTTGCTTTTTTATAAAGGAATTTATCATGAAGATATGGAATTTACACCACGTTCTCTATGGTATGCAAGAAATGTTAAAGTAGTAGATAAGATATTGTATAACTATTACCAAGGCAATCCAAATTCTATAGTAAATAAGCCAAACATTAAGAAGTGTTATGATTTAGTTTTTGTTTCTGAGCGAACAATCCATTTTGCTGATACTGTGGTTAATAATATTCTTTGTAAGGAAGCATTATTAAATTTAGCAGCGCTAGAATTAAATTCATGTTTAAGAAAATTAAATCAATATGACAAAATAACAAAGCGTGAGTTTATTTCTAAATTGAAGAACAATCAACAATATATTAAAAAAATGAAGAACTGCTCTTCGTTGAAATATAAGGTGATGGCTTATATGCTTTTAGTTTCAATTCCTCTTTATGTTCATTTGTTAAAATATTCAAAGATTTAATTATGGAGTATACTGTATTTTTGTGGGAGCCATATATTTGCGCCCATTTATTACCATGGGTTCATGGATTAGTAAAAGATAAAAGGGTCAAGGCCGTTTATTATATTGCACCATGTGCTGTTATTGCATACAGAAAAGAAATGGGATGGTCAGAAAATGACATTCCTAAAAATGATGGAGTGAATTATATTATAGCCCCAGATGATAAAAAATTAAAGGAAATTTATGAAACAGATACAGATACTGCAATACATATTTATCATGGACTTGCAGTAAATAAGATTGAGGGACATTATTTTAAATTTGGTTTAAAATATAAAATCAATAGAAGTATTTGTTATGAAGGTCCCAAAACGTTATTCCATCCACTATGGCAACATTATTTGAATTTTTACTTACGTAAATATATGTATGTAAAATATATTAACAATGTTTTTGCCATAGGAGAACAAAGTGAAAAGTATTATAGAAGTTTGTCCAAGAAGTGGAATGTTTACCCTTTTATGTATGCAACAGAGACACCAAATAATTTGATAATTCCTAACAAGCCAATTTTTATGAATGTTTGTTATGTAGGTACTTTATCAGATTTAAAAAATGTTTCTTATTTGATAAATGAATTGTATATGTTGCCAAAATCATCTTTTCATTTGGATATTTATGGAGATGGTGAAAAACGTGCAGAGATAGAAGAGCAAATATCTAGTTTAGGGTTGTCGGATTATGTTTCAATAAAAGGTTATCAGAAATTAAATGTTATCTATGATGTTTTGCCGCAATATGATGTACTTTGTCTACCATCTAAGTTAGATGGATGGGGAGCTGTTATAAATGAGGCTGTTATGCGTGGTGTTTATGCTCTTTGTTCTGATCAATGCGGTGCGGCTTCTATGCTTAAAAATAGATTATTAGGAAGCAGCTTTAAATTGAAACAAGGGGCTTTAGCAAAAGAGTTTATATATGTATTAAGTAATTTGTCTTTCATTAGATCTCAGGCTCAACAACGTGTCGAATGGTGTAAGAGAATTACGGGTGATGTAATTGGCAAATATATTTTAGATAAAATATTACTAGGTAATAATTCGAGAAATTTATATGATGCACCTAATGATTAATTTACTAAGAATTTTTAAACGGCGATATTATATCTATAAATATGGATTGAATGATGTTGACAAGACTTTTATTGCTTCTGCATCATGCTCTATAAGCAAGGATTTCAAAGCTGGTGCATATTCCTATGTTGGACCAGGTAGTACGATCTATCCTAAAGTAACTATTGGTAAATATACGATGTTAGCCAACGATGTTCACATTTTAGGTGGTGATCATAGATTTGATATCGTAGGAACTCCCATTATTTTTTCAGGGAGAGGTGAATTGAGAGAGACAGTTATTGGAGATGATGTGTGGATAGGTGCTCATTCTATTATTATGTCTGGAGTACACATCGGAAATGGTGCCATAATTGCAGCAGGAAGCGTTATTTCTAAAAATGTGGCTCCTTATTCTATTGTTGGTGGACATAATAAATTAATAAGAATGAGATTTGATAGCCAAGAGGCTATTGCTATACATGAAGAGATGTTGAAGCAATCTTCTGATGAATTACCGAAAAGTGTTAGACAGGTTCTTCGTGGAACTAAGGCTTAGTTGACCTGTTATCTCACTTGTGAGTATATATTTAAGGTAAGTGTTCTTTTTGTGTGTTGCTATTTCGAAAGAGCACTATCAAGAAAGTAATGAAATTAGGGAGAGATGGAATGTAATTAATGTATGAGCATGATTCTGATGTCGAATATTGATACTGGAACTTCTTGTATCTCCATGCAATTATGATAACAAAAGAATAAATAGAATTTAAATGGTTAATTTAGAACGTCATACTCCTGGGCATGTGTCTGGGAGTATCAAAATAAAGCGAGTGGTGTGGAATATCACAGCTGCATTTCTGTTTCGTCCTTTTATTACTCCAGCGTTTCGCAAGTGGCGCATTGCCTTGTTGCGATTGTTCGGAGCTAAGATAGAATGGGATGCAAATGTTTATGCTTCAGTAAAGATCTGGGCTCCTTGGATGCTGCAAATGGGGCATCGTGCCTGTTTGGGGCCTGAAGTGATTTGTTATAATCAAGACTGGGTGGTATTAGAGGATGACGCTATCGTATCGCAGTACTCATATCTCTGCACTGCAGGGCATGATGTAGATCACGCTAATACGGCGGATAGCGGACTCATTACGGCTCCTATAGTCTTGCACCGAGGTGCGTGGGTTGGTAGCCGTGCATACATTGGTATGGGAGTAGAAATAGGAGAGGGGGCCGTGGTAGGTGCTACGGCTTCTGTATATAAAAGTGTTGAACCTTGGACTGTCGTCGGTGGAAATCCGGCAAAGGTTATCAAGAAAAGAACATTAAGGTAACTTCCTATAATGTGACTATACAAAAGAAACTTTCCCTAGAAGGTGAAATTGTAAGGAGGCTTTTGGATAGAAAAAAAAATAATTTGTAATATATGAGTAATACTATAACAGCTATCATCTTGACAAAAGATGAGGAGAAGCATATAGCTCGTTGCATCAAATCGCTCACTCCGTTTGTCACCGAAATATGGGTGATAGACTCATTCTCTACTGATAAGACGCTGGAGATAGCGGAAGAACTGGGAGCTAAGACGGTGAAGCATCCGTTTGAGAATCAGGCTCAACAGTTCAACTGGGCTATCAGAAATTGTGAGATTGCCGGAGATTGGATCTGGCGTGTGGATGCTGATGAGTATATTTCTGAAGAGTTAGGAGAGAAAGTTTCTAAGGCTATAGGTACTTGTGAGCAAGATGTAAATGGTATCTATGTAAATAAAGCCATCGTTTTCCAAGGCAGAAAGCTGAAACATGGCGGTTGGTATCCGGCTCCTCAGATTAAGGTTATCCGTAAAGGATTCGGTGAGAGTGAGAACAAGGTGATGGATGAGCATCTTATCATCACTTCTGGTAAGGCTATCTATGTTGATGGCGATCAGACGGATGAGAATCTGAATGATCTGACCTGGTGGAGTGACAAGCACAACAAGTATGCGTCTCGTGAAGCTATCAACATGTTGCAGATGCAGTATGAGATGGATGCTGATGCTGAAGGTGTAGCTGCTAAGTTTTTTGGTAACGATGCGGAAAGAAAGCGCTGGTTGAAGGTGAGGTATGCTAGAATGCCTCTCTTCCTAAGACCATTCCTGTATTTCTTCATCAGATTTATCTTGAAACTTGGTTTTATGGATGGCAAGCAAGGCTTTATATGGTATGTTCTACAAGGTTTCTGGTACCGATTCCTGGTGGATGCCAAGGTATATGAAATCAAAAAGAAGTTTGGCTTTGATGAAGGTAAGATAAAAAAGTATCTCATAGATACATATAAGGAAGTAAAATAGAGTGAAAAATATGGAGAATGGTATATACCAAGGTATTCCTGTGATGAAGATTATATAAAGAAAAATAATTATTAATTAAAATAATGTTATTATGGATCAAAAAGCAAAAAACGAAAGAGACAAAAAGTATAACTGCTGGGCCAGAAAAATGCCTGCTGTTATCTGTCTTATTTTTCCTTTCATAATTTTCTTGGTTATAGCCTTTTCGCAAGAAAATGTAAAAGAGGAGGATGTTGTTTGGTATTTAACAAAGGCTATAGCTTGGGGTGGTGCTATATTTACAGCACTGATATTCTTGTTAAAAGCCGTCATACGTGATTTTTCTGCAATGTTGGTGGATAATCTTTTCTTCAACAGTATGTGGCGTCATTATATGCACAAAATCTTGATGAAAAAAGGGTGTGGTATATCTGAGGCAAGCTATAATAGAATAGTGACGTTTCAAAAGGAAAAAAGACAGATAGATATAGAGGACGTAAACATAAATAAAAAGGAAAAGCTGAAGCGAGTTGAGGATATCGTTTCTGATATTAAGAATAAAACTCGAGAAGATAATATTGTGTTTGAATATAATTGCTTCTATGGTTTTTATAGAAATTTACTAGGCGGAACTATTATTTCTTCATTATTAGTTTATTTTAGTTCCCATATATTTGAAACTTTATTGGCTGCAACACATATTAGTGTAACTGATTATTTGTATCCAATATTGCTAATCTTATTTGTTGTATGTATAATCTTTATGTATTACAACGATTATAAATATGCAAAGAAGATGTTTGCTGCATATTTGACTTTTTTAGATAAAGAATAGAGAATATGGCAAAGACGAGTCTGGAAGAGCAAGAGAAATTGCTAGGATATATATTTCAGAGTGGGTGGCGAGTCGTAAGAATTCATTCGACATTAGGAACTTCTACAGGTGGCGTTTATTCTATGTGCTTTGATGTAGAAAAAGATGGGCGTATTTGTTTCATGAAGGCACTTGATCTGAAACAGTATATGAGTCGTGGTACTGAGAATGGAACTGATCTTATGGCTTGTTTGAAAATAATGATTGATCAATATCAGTATGAGCGAAGCCTGTCTGAAATTTGTAAGGAAGGAAATGTTCGGAAAGTGGTTTATGTAATAGATTCTGGTCAAGAGTTTGTTTCTGTTTTTAATATGTTAGTTCCTTATCTTGTTTTTGAAATGGCAGATGATGATATTCATCATATGCTTGATGTTGCAGAAAGACTGGAATTTTCCTGGAAAATGAAATCTTTACATGATGTGGCTGTTGGTATGTATAATCTTCATAAAGTTGGTATCACACATCAAGACATCAAGCCATCAAATATTCTTCAATTCAATGATGAAACCAAAATTGGAGATTTGGGATGTTCTTCTTGTGAAGCTTTGGATAGTCCGTATAAGGATCGTTTATTTACTGGAGACCATAATTATTCACCTCCAGAGCGATCTTATAATTGGATCATCTCAGATTCTTCGAGACAGAAATATCTGACAGACTGCTATTTGTTGGGTAGTCTTATCGTATTCTATATAACGGGTGTGAGTATGAACGCTTTGTTATATAGTTATATTCCCGAATCATATCTTCCAGATCATTATCAAGGTGATTTGGATCAAATTCGTTCTTATCTCAACAATGCTTTTGCTTTGGCATTGGAAGAAATAAAAAAATCGATACCGGAAATACGGTTGCGAGACAGACTCCTTCAGACTATAGAGTACTTGTGTTCTCCTATTCCTGAGTTTAGGGGTCATCCTAAAAATTTGTCTCTAACTCATGGAAATCCTTACAGTTTGGAACGCTTTATCTCTACACTAGACCTGATGAAGCGAGAGGCTGAGATTTTGGTTTTTAAAAAGTGATGAATTATGGATTATAGAGTAGAAACACCTCGAAGAAAAGTTATACCAAATTGGCGATACTATAACAATACCGTCAATTTGGGAGAACTCACTTCATTTGAAAATGTGAATCTCAGTGATGCTGATTTGTATCCTATTGATGAGTATATTTCAGATTGGATAGATTCTAAGTCTGTTTATAGAGCAAGTGACTTAATAAGTGCTGCTATAACAAATAGTCAAAAAAATAACTCGCATGTAATAGAAGCTGCTAAGTTCTTGTTGGCAAAGCAGGATAAAATAAATTTGGTACAAAAACAAACAGCAGAATACATTCTTGCCAATAATAATAAAGTGGAATGTGATAAAGATGTATTGCGTTTAAAAAATGTAGCTATAGAGAAATTAAAGACGGCAAGCGAAACTCATAAAAAGATTCATGCCCTTAGAATATATGCTCATGCTTATCCTTTTAATCCTATAGTATATGTGGATATGGCCCGAGCTTATGTAACTGTCGGTTTGAAAGATAAAGCTGAAAAACTTATGAGAATGGCGCTCTATTTAGATCCAAAGAATAGGTTTGTGGCAAGGGCTGCTGCTAGATTTTATATCCATATTGGAGATAATGAGAGAGCTGCAGAAATTGTGAGAAAAACAGGCTTATCAAGATTTGATCCATGGTTGATGGCATCAGATATCTCTATCGCTATGATGAGAGGTAAACGCTCTGGTAACATCAAAAAAGGTCAACAGATGATTTTTTCATCAAGCTATACTCCGTTTAGCATTTCAGAGTTGGCAAGTGCTCTGGGTACTGTAGAGATGGAATATGGAACAAGAAAAAAAAGTCGTGACTTGTTTAATCAATCATTAGTTGATCCTAACGATAATAGTTTGGCGCAGGCTGAATGGGCAATGATTTCTGCTCGAATACCTATAACAATACAATCAGGTCTTAATGTGAAATGCAGCCACGAAAGTAAAGTTTATAAGGCCTTGGAATTGAATGATGCTCGAGAATCCATTCATCATGCTATTGATTGGATTTGCGATATGCCATTCTCTTTAAAACCAGTTTTTATTGGCTATGAAATTTCTACATCTCTTTTAAGAGATTATGATTTAAGTTCTAATATTTTGGGAGTTGGGCTAAAGTCTCATCCTAATGATCCATGGATGTTAAATAATCGAGCTTATGTTAATGCAAGAATTAACAAGCTTGATGAAGCAGCAAAAGATATGGAACAGTTAGAACACTGTAATAAGGCTTTGTCGGAATCAATGTCCATTTGTAAGGAAGCAACTCATGGCTTAATAGCTTATCGTCGCAAAGATAGAGAAAAGGGACAAAAACTATATGAACAAGCGATACTTCATGCTTCTGCATTGAAAGAAAATAGCGATGAGGTCAAGATCAAAGCTCAAATTAATATGCTTAGAGAAGAAATTATTTTTTCAAATTATCAAAATACTTCGGCATTAATGGAGTTAGAGCAATTAGCTATTCCTAATGAAAAGCTAGAATTGATAAATTTGCGTAATGAGGTGTTTGATGAATTGAAAATGAGTGAGAAGATTTAAAATGAAAGTTTCGATTATAACTAGTTGTTACAACCGTGAGAAGACAATTCGCGGTGCAGTGGAGAGTGTGTTGGCGCAGGATTATCCTGACATCGAGTATATCATCGTGGATGGTGCTTCTAAGGACCAGTCTGCTCAGATTATCCGTGAGGCTATCGCCGGTTATGAGGATAAGGTGAAGTTTATCTCTGAGCCAGACCATGGCATGTATGAGGCTATCAACAAGGGTATTCGTATGGCAACGGGTGATGTGATTGCTCTTTGTCATTCGGATGACTTTATGTTTGCCAAGGATACGGTGTCGCACGTTGTGAAGAAGATGGAGGAGACGGATTGCGATTTTCTCTATGCCGATGGTATCTTTGTAAATGAGCAGAATACCAATAAGGTGGTGAGAAAATGGATTGGAGGCAAGTATGCTCGCTGGAAGGTGAGATGTGGCTGGCTGCCATTGCACCCTACTTGCTATATCAAGCGTGAGGTGATGATGAAATGTGGTCTCTATGATGAAAGCTACAAGATTGCTGCTGATACCAACCTACTGGTGAACTATCTGTATAACTGCCATCTGAAGGTTGCGTATCTCCCTGAGTTTGTAACGAGAATGCGTATGGGTGGTATGAGTACCGATTCTGCCAAGCGAAAGAAAATGTGGGATGAGGATATCCGAGTTTATTCTGGCTATGGCTTCAAGCCTGTGGCATTGACAAAGCTGATGAAAATGGCTTGGAAGGTGCCACAGTTCATCAAGGCAAAGTTTATGTAAAACTTTGTCTTGAATGTGGTTAGAGACGATGGTCGCCTGGTCCTGGTCCGAGCTTGCGGTCTATGGCATCAAGGATTCGCCAAAGAAGGAGGCGAAATTGTTTAATTATACTATGGATATGTCGTAATCTCATGTTTCTACTTTTTTATATTATAGAAACGAGATAGATCTTATTTTATTGCATACCTGAATAAATGATATGATTTTCGATTTTCTAAAATATTGTCTTGGTGAAAAGGATAATATGAGTAATGTTGTTGCTAATATTGGTTGGCAGCAACAGTACTCCTTTGCCTCTAAGCAAGCGATATTGGGGCTTTGTTTTGATGGCATTGGACGACTAGGAAAGGAGTATTCTGAGGAGTTGAAGCAGAATCCGATTGGAAGGGAACTGCTGATGACTTGGATGGGGAAGGCGCAACAGATTCGCAGGCAGAACATGAAGGTGAATGCTGTGGCGGGTAAACTCTATTCAAAGTTTAGAGAAGATGGTTTGCGATGCTGCATCTTGAAAGGACAAGGCAATGCCTTGATGTATCCGAATCAATATTCCCGTACTCCTGGGGATATTGATGTTTGGGTAAATGCTAGTAGAGAAGATATAACAGAATATGCTAAGTGTCATTTTAAACTGGAGGATGATATAAAGTTTCATCATCTCGAAACAACAATGGATGGTGTACCTGTAGAACTGCATTTCTTTCCTTGTTCGATGAATAATCCTCTTTATCATGCCAGATTGCAGAAGTGGTTCAAGCGGAATGCTGATTTGCAATGCTCAAATGTTGTTGGGCTGCCTGATGGGGCAGGGGATATTGCTATTCCTACTTCTTCTTTCAATATTGTTTATCAGCTGACACATCTTTATCACCATTTCTTTGATGAGGGGATTGGAATGAGGCAAATCATTGATTACTACTATGTAGTGAATAATGATGAGTTATTAGTGATTAGAGATACATTACAGAAGGAATTGAAACTTCTTGGATTGTGGAAGTTTGCAAGGGCGGTGATGTATGTGCTCCATGAGGTATTGGGACTATCTGAAGAGAAGATGATAGCTCCGATGGATGAGAAAAGTGGAAAGTTGTTGTTAGCAGAGATTCTGAATGGTGGTAACTTTGGACAGCACTTCACCAAGTATGGACATTTCACACAACAAGGAATGGCAAAGAAATACTTCCTGAAGATATGGAGATATATGCACTTCGTGCGATATTATCCTGCAGAGGCTCTAAGTGAGCCAATCTTCAGAACATGGCATTTCTTCTGGAGGATGAAGAACAAGAAATAGTAGATATACGGCTTACGGCTCTACTCTCCCCTTTTTATAAGAACTATTTAAAGGGATGGAGCCTAGTAGCCCTTTTAAGCCTTTAAAAACAACCAACAATGGAAGAAAAAACAAGTGAACAGCAGGAGCTAAAATGTTTGCCAAAGTTACCAACGGGCATACGTGGGCTTGACAAAGTGCTGTATGGGGGAATCGACGCAAATGTCCTCAATCCTCTATACATAAAAGAACAGTCTATAGAGAGAACACCTCTGGTTATCGTTATCCGAGGAAACGAGGATGACAATGACAAGTGTATGCTTGCCATGCAGATGCTCTATGGTATTGCCCTGTCTATCGAGAATATCAAATCGCAGTATCAGGTATTCGGTGAGGATTGGAACAATGAGCCAATCATGTATTCCACCTATTACCAAGCGCATAAGTTGGATGACTTGTTCTTGGACTTCTTCATTTCTTCCTCCCTGCAAGAGATATTGAGGAAGAAGGCCTCGAAAGATACCTCTGTCAACCTCAGCTCGAATATCTTTACGGATATATTATTCGATAGTTCTCAGATATTGTGCCAAGGTATTTCCAGAAATGCCAACATTCCTTATTCTGCCATTGCCACCAAAACGGATGCGATGATGGGAGATGGTATCATCTATTATAACAGGCGTACCAACTCGCTACATGTGAAGGCTGACTTGGCTGCGGATGACAACCAATACAACCAAGTGTACCGAAGAAGGCATGGCTCTGTCAATGAGTATAGTGAGGATGCTTATGGCAAGCCGAAGGATGATTTGTTCCATCAATATACAGGGTTGCACTTCTTGCCTTTCGTGATGGAGAACAATACGACAGCAGAAGATGTTGCCAAAAGGATAAGTCCCCATCACTCTTTGGTAGCAGTGGATGTATCTGACCAAAAGGAACTCACAAGAGAAGTGGTTAATAATATCCTTGACGGGTTGCTATCTGCCAAAATAGCAATCCTTTGCGTTGACTCTACCGCTGATGTACCAGAGAATCGGGTGAATATGATTGTCGAATTATCCAAGGAGTTGAGCCATAGATTTGTGCTGAAGTATCTTCAGATCATCAAGAGCGACAGTCAGGAGTTCTATCAGGGACAGCATCAGTACAAAAAACGTGACTTTGGCATCGAGGTCTATCCTCGCAAGGAATCGTATCTGCATGAGCGTAGATACCTGCAGCGTGCCTTGGTATATACACATGCTGACGCCTTGACGGATACTTACCAGCAATACATGAAATTGCAGAAGTATTATTACGATACGCCTACCACGACATACGAGGACTATGAGGCAGAACTAGCCTCGGGAGATAACAAACCTTTCTATGCCATCTATCCCAAGAACTACATGGAGCAGATGTCCATCGACCTGCTGAACAGGGTGTTTATTCCTATCAATCCATTGCGCCATCTTATCCACAAATCGAAGGAGGAAGATGACTTCTTTGAGAATGAGTATATGTATGGCAACGCAGGATTTGTGACTGCCGTAGTAGGCAGGGCTAATACTTACAAACGTTTCCTTACCTTTGGTGGTATCTTCGGATCGGCTTGCGCCAAAGACCACACGCTCATCATCATGATGAACAAGGAGGAGACGGTTACTAGAAGACGATTGGTTTGCCCTGCCCGACCATCATGTGGGGACTGGGAGAAAACCAAGGAGAAGAACAAGGCATGCCTTAATTGCTATCACTATATCCACTTCATGAACTTTTGTATGGGTAATATCACGCCGGCTGAGTTCCTGTATTATCTAGAAAAGCAGATAGAGGTGCCATACGATGGAGACAGTCAAAAGCATATCAGAAGAATCGTGATAGATGACTTGCAGATATTGGATTTCTGTTTCCCAAGATTGAAGGATGACTTGTTCCTGGCAGCATTGGCTGAACTTTGCCGTCAGCATGACATCATCTTATATATATTGTGTGACAGGGCTGGGTCGATGCTTCCTACGCTGCGTGCCTTGGCAGACAATGTGATTATCACGGATAAGGACGAGAAGGATGGGCATCCTCTGATCTTCGTGGAGAAATTTGCCGGCTACACCAATACACCGAGCAAGATGTATTGTGGCAAGGTGAAGAACGTGAGCAAGCTGTTCAGATGTGTGGAGAACTATGACAGCAACGGATTATGCAAGTTTGAGTTTCAGTCCAATATCGTGGAATTTGAGGATATGGACGAGAAGACATTTTATAATTTAGATTGACAAGGCGTATGAAAGATATGAATGGCAGTAGCTACAAGCAGTGGTGGCAAGACGAGACGTGGGCCATATCACGGACGAAGAGGACTTTCCGATAGAGGAACGGTTTGCTGCCATCAGGCATTCCGTGGCTCGTTTCTATCAGGGATGGATGGCTCTGTGGTTGGTATGGTTATTCTACAATGGAGTGATGCTTGTCATGGGTTTGACAGGAGGAAAGATAGGCTCTGCGTCGTATGCCTACAATATGTTCGTGTTCAGGTGCATCATGGAGATGGTGGGTAGTATCATCCTGTTTTACATCTATCTGGTACTGAACAATGTGACCATATCCAAGGAATATCGACCGGATTATAGTTCGGCAGACTTTAGGTTGGGGGCAATATTCCTGTCTCTTTGTATCATTGCGATATTAGCGTTGTTTATCCGTGCGGCATCCATTCCTACGATGAGAGAGGCATTTGCGCCGATGCTCCAGGTTAGTTTGGCTCTCGGACTGTTCTCTACTTTTACCTTTGTGCTGGTATTGGGAAAGCTGAACAGCTATTACCTGCAAATACCGATTCTGCTGAGTATCTTTGTGTATATATTCGCCATAGCGCAAGTGTTTGCGCCATTGGAACTGATAGCAAGTGGCTGGGATAGCGTCAAGGATGGCTTTGTGGTAGCGACACTGCCCTGCGAGGTGACAGGTAAAGATACGAATTATCGCATCTTTGATGTCGTGGTGTCTTCGCCGGTCTTGGATGTAACTGCATCCCATCGTTTGGAAAGGCTCAACTTCTATTTCTTGCTGTTCTCTATGTTTGGAAAGTTGGCGCTGGCTTTGGTGCTGTATTGGACGGTATATAAGTTCAGATTCATCTATTTCGTGATTACCAAGAACTTGGCTTTGACGGAGACTCCTGAGAGAATGAAAGTGTTCTGGAAGTATATCGGGAAAAGTGTGGATTGACTGGATAGCAAAATGAGAGTAATCAGAACGATACACCCTGTAGGTCATGGAGGCTTCTTTACGGAAGAACTCTGTGAGGGAAACGATTGCTACAACGTGGTTTACGATTGTGGCACTCGTAATGGTATCATGTTGTTGGAACGAGAAATCAACAAGGCTTTTAACAGGAAGCAGTCTGTTGACCTGTTGTTTATCTCTCATTTTGACAGAGACCATGTGAGTGGATTGAAGGAACCCTGTATGCTTATTATGAGCAATGCATGTTGATATTGAGAAGCACAGGGGCTACGATTGTGGAAGTCGAGGAGCTGAATCCTTTCGAGGATGAATATGACCGTTATCTTGATAGACCTCATGCTAGTGATGTTTCTTTTGAACAGCTAAGGGGCAGTATTCCAAGCGGTAGCAGGATTTCCCTATCTCCGAAATGGATTTATATTCCTTTCAACCAGAACGACTCCAAGAACTTTGTAGATAGATTCGAGGACGAGGTGAAAAGGCAGTTGGGGATGGATATCAACGATATGTCGCCTATGGATCTGGAGCAGAATGCGGATATAATCAGGGGCATTTATCAACTGATGGGAAAGAAGAATGCAAGAAGTTTCAATATCAACAGTAACTCCTTGATAGTGGTATCTATGCCTGCAAGAGATGTGGATAGTTGCTATACAACTATTGGACAGCGTAAGTATGCCGTAGATGCAGCGACTGCGGTATATACAGGTGATGCCTATTTGAAAGACTTCACCAATGGAAGCTTGCCGTTTAGGTATTATTCTGCATTGAAGAGGGTATTGGGGAAGCATGTTCACTATCCTGTCGGCTTGTTTCAAATCCCGCATCATGGGAGCAACAACAATTATGATTTTCAGTTGATGAACGAAGCTGCTCTATACCAATTCGCTTTCTGCTGTCAAGATGATAGAGATAAGATGCAGGGTACGACAAGGAATGTGTGCAATGACCTTGGTGGTATTGCAAAAGTGTTGCTTCATGTGGTGGATGAGAATGGAGGAAGTGAGATTGTGCAGGAGATAGAGGGATGAGAGAAACCTTCGGTCTGTATATAGCGGATACTACTGGGAACATGGCGATTGCCTTTCTCATACCGCTGGTATGTTATGGGGTGATTGGAGGGTATGCGTTATCGAATCGCCACGTTCCTCTTTAGCCTAAAGGAGTTTTTTCGAAAACCTACCCGTCCTTCCTTACCGTTAAGGAAGGCTCCACCTTTCTCACCAAGCCTCTCTTTCCTCAGGAACGAGAGGATGTAACCGCCCTCCGGTGCTCAGAACCGCTACGCTCTAAGGTTGGCGGGGCATCAAAGGTCTTCGCCATCTTGTGCGGGATGGGACCGCCTGGGAATGTGGGAGTATTCATGAAGATAATAGGGGCAGCTAATAAAAAGAAAAGCCCCAAGGAAATAAATCCTTGAGGCACATCCTAATAAAATCGTTTAATGTTAGAGATTGCTTGGTACTGGAACCAAAGTCTCGTCAACATAAAACTCGTCGGTGCGAGTGTTACAACCTCTACAGAGAGGCACAATATACCAGCTATTGTCATAGCCGTATACTTTTTGAACATGAGCACCGACCAAATTCCATCTGCCACTCTGGTGACAGTCTGTGGCAGAACATCTACTTGCGGTTTTACCGCTTTTAGCTTCCCAATAGTCCAACCAAGTGTTATAACCTGCAGGACTTGAAAAACGGCTTGAGCCGTTCACATTTTTAACTTTTGTCATTTTATTAATATTTTAATGAGTATTCTCCGTTGAACACTCACCCTTATACCAAAACCGTTAGTCAAAATAGAAATAATGGATAGAAAAGATTCGCAAAAGGTTGATGGCGTGCAACTTATACGTACTATAGCTAACAAAGATAAAGATGAAGAAGCTGCAAAGAAAGCTCTTGATTTATTCGTTAGCTCCTTTGAAAGTAAGATTAAAAAGAGGGTTGAAATATTAGCCCTTAAATATGGTTATAATGAGAATGTGGCTTTTGAAGCGATTCGATGTGCCTTCAATAAAGTATGGCTTTACCCAACCTTCGATATGAGTAAATCTCATTGTGCGAGTGGGGAAAATGCGATTATTATATGGTTAGTAAAAATCGCATTTTCTCAAATGTGTCAGTTTACTAGAACTGGTGAATGTGCCCGGATTTCAGAAGAGGAGGATTTGTCAGTGATAGAAAATATAGATGATGTTGTTAATTCTATTCATGTTGCCGATTTGGATCCAATGGTAAAAATGCAATATGTAATGGCTTTTAAAAAAAAGATTTCAGTGCTTGATGAGAAACATAGAATCATCTATTTAACTTATAAAGCATATCAAAGAAGTGGAAAGAAACTTCCACGAAAACTATTAGAAAAGTTACGTAAGCGCTTGGGACTTAGCCAAAGTGCGATAAGGGTATATAAGAAACAGGCTTGTGAAGCTATTAACGATACAAAATTACTAGAGGCATGAAAAATTTAACTATAGACGAATTTGAAATAATGTTGGAGGCAATAGGTTATCTTCCTCCTAGTAATGAAGATGAATTGGCATTCTTCGATCAGATGTATGAGGATTATCAGCCTCGTACTGAGGATAGGCACGTTGATGTTGAAGAAATAGTAAACGGAAAGTGTAGGTTTGTATCTGACTCCATCCATATTAGTGATAAAATAAGTTCCTCCAATTCCGACGTAAGTGAGTGTGCAGGCAATAGGTATTCTATAGCAGCACGTAATTATAGTAAATTGCCAAAGAATGTTTTGGATAAAATGAGAAGGCAGCATAAACTAGATGAAGGTTATGATGAATAATTCTAGACTCACAATGCCAGAAGCAATAGCTTCTCTTTACTCTATTCCGTTACCATTACTGGAAATAGCGAGAGATGAAGGTATCCGTGTCATATACGATGACTATGAAACTGATACTTTTGATGGGATGACTTGGTATGAACCCAAACAAGATAAGTTTTTCATTCATATAAATACAAAAAGAGGTAATGGTATTGATAATTCGAAAGGGAGGTTTACGCTAGCTCATGAACTTGGACATTACTTTATAGACCATCATAGGTTAGCTTTGGAAAGTGGAAAGATGCAGCCTCATATTCATCGCTATGTTCAATTTGGAAAAAATGAAGATTGGATAATAGAAAGAGAAGCTGATGATTTTGCAGCAAATCTTCTTATGCCTACATCTCTGTTTATATCAGATTTTGCTGGTCAAGTCTTCTCTGGCGAATTGGTTAAAGCTATTGCAGATAAATATCAAGTTAGTTTTTCTGCATGTGCCATACGGTATATGAAACTTAACCGTACGCCTATCATTCTTGTGTTTTCTCAAAACGGCAAGGTAAAGTGGCAGTTGCAAAGTAAGGATTTTCCTTTCTATAGACTTAAAAATGGTACAGATAAAGTACCAGAGAATACGGTTATGGGTGATTATTTCTTTAAACACGATTCTAGTTGTTGCTATCAGAATGAGATAGTGTATGCAGGCGACTGTTTTGATACGTATAGCGAAGAACAAAACGATATGGAGTTCTATGAATATTGCATGGGGTATAATGAATATGCATTTAGCATGTTGTGGGAGAAATGATGATTTGTAAGTGTGAAGCCGTATTGTGCGTCTAGATAAAGTTTCGTGCCTTTACACCATGATTTTATATTATTCAAATTATGGTACAAGGCAAGAAACAATTAAACAGCAAGACAAAGTTCGCGATGTTGTTGTCGGCGGTCGATACCAATTAACTCCATAAGTAATCTTCCGTAAAGTTGGGGATACCATAATTATAGCGTTAGGTGTTTAAAACGCATTAAGTTTTTTATTAGCATAGCCCAATCAATGGGCTATGCTGATGAGTTTACTACCTAGAGCTGTTTCTATACGAGCAATGGTTTGAGTTGTGAAGTTATGTCTGCCTGTGAGCCATTTGGAAATTTCGGAATCTCGCTTGTTGAGTAAGCGGGCGAAATCCTTTTGGGTGAGTCCTTTGGCTTTCAGAATCTCACTAATGCGCTCGGCAATACCGAAAGACAAATCGAACTCTGCCTTTTGCTCGGCAGGTAT
>ERZ870052.336-NODE-336-length-18864-cov-6.781551_pt1 | contig 18864 bp, 12 predicted proteins | sample MGYA00520889_ERZ870052 | MGnify/ENA primary metagenome ERZ870052 (study PRJEB32232, sample SAMN07284988) | human gut metagenome | biome: human-associated habitat; material: feces | host: Homo sapiens | place: Tanzania | collected 2014-08-14 ...
AAGTAACAGTTCAGAATTATCTTTACATATAGTAGGAGGGTATGGCATCCTTGCCATACCCACTAAATTGGCTGTACAATCTTCCTTAAATATCCAACTTGCAAAAGTAGGATAAATAAATCAACTTGTAAAAGTAGCAATAATTAATCTAAATCTCTTCTATTTTGGTGTTTTTAACCTTGTGTCTAGATTTTTACGCATAAAAACAAAATTATGAATACGTTATCATCGGCCAACGAATACGTTATCGTTTAAAATGGTTTCGGCATGCTGTGTTTCTCCTATTCAGAACTTCCATTTCACCTGTATGTCCATATCAGTTTTCCATGAGCTGTTGATCTGTTGATACGAACTTGATATAACGTCGCGGTCGAAGTATTTGGTGGTTCCCACCTTACCTATTATAATAAGGCTATTGCCAATACTACCCCTTACAAACAAGGCTCCGCGCATGCCCTCGCCGTAATACATCGGGAAGTTGAAACTGTATAATGTGCTGCGTTCGTAGGCATAAATGCGCGAGTTGTAGTCTTGCGTATTGAAATATCCAACGTTTACGGCTACGGTTATAGCATCATGGTTATATCCAATAGTTTGCATAATCATACCACCGCAACTGTTCTCCAAGCCTTGCATACCAGATGGGAATACAGCGTATGTTCCATCTATTTGAGTCTTGGCAGTGAAATGCTTGCCATTGTATGCCAATGCCAGGCGCGCACGATGTTCGGTTTTGTTTATAAGCATCTTCTTTTTTGTAGTCTCGGCATCGTTATAGTCTTGTTGTCTTATTCGCAGACGATATCGTGTAGACAATGTAAGGCGCTTTGATATGGTATAGGTGGTTTGCAGCATATTGTCCCATGAGTGTGATGTTTTGGATGCTGTGTATCTTGCCCAAGGAAAGTAGGCATAGTCAGAGTAGGCAAGTATAGAGAGTCGGCTTAGTGGCGACCATGAGGCTCCGAGGTATATTCCACTCTCGTTCTGCACCTTGCCTCCATCGCTGAATGATGAGCTAAAGAGCGAATAGTATCGGAATGAATAGAAACGTTGTATGGCTGTGAGAGTAAGCGAAGAACAAGCTTTAAGCGAAATGCTGTTAATTGTAGCTATCGCTCCCTCGTTGTTAAGAGCCGTTTCGCCGTTGATGTTAAGCCAGCTGTTTATGAATCCGTAGTCGATGCTGCCGTTGTAGAAACTCTTTCCTTTAGGGTCGTATAGGCGGAACAGTTGCGATGTGTTGGGGTGCAATTCGCGGTTGTATGTTGTGTATATGGTGTTGGCACCAAGATGCAGTCCATAGTTTTGCCAGCGTATAGCAGCGCCGGTTGTCCATTGTGTCGAGTTGTGCTTGCGTCGTATTTCGCTTATGGTGCGGTGGTAACCAGTATGCAGCAGCGTGCGTATTGAGCCGTCGTCGTTAAGAGTGGCATCTATCTTGCGGTAGGATGCAAATGCCGTGATGTCCGTATGCTTGCCAAGTGCAATTGTTGCCGCAGTGCCTTGCAGATAGTAGGCATCAGAGCGTGAGGCGTTAGGTGATATGTTGTTGGTGGGAGATGAGAACACAAGCGATGTAGTTTTGCCAAGTGCAAAACCGGTATTCATAATAAGCCCCATACCAAGTCGAACCTTGTATTGTCCGAGTGCGAGTGTCTTCAGACATCCAAGTTTTCGAACAATGGCATAATAAGCATAATGGTCGTAACCCATATTGTTGCCGTTGGCGAAGAAAGGCTCTCCGGCATCTTGCGCACCCGTTATACCCGCTTGTACATACCTTCCAAACTTGAATGTGTAGCGCATCCAATGTTTGTATTGATATCCCAGGTAGCCGCTGCGGTCGCCCTTTCTCTCGTAGAACGGAATGCTTGCTGTGGCAACAAGTTCGTGCTTGCCATATTTGAGTATGTCTTTTACTTCGGGAAATTGCTTGTCTTTCTTCTCGTTGCCAATAAATACAAAGCATTGCAGCATATTGAGGCGCACAGGGTCGAGCGTTTGAAGCATGGACAATTCGCCCATTGATTGCAGCGGACGATAGCGGTCGAGATATTCGGTAAGCTCCTCTATCTGTGTAGAGTTAAGAAAGGAGAGTTGCTTAAGATCATCGGCTGTGGCTGTGTTTAGGTTGATAGGCGAGGCCTCGAGTTCGCACAGGCGTTCGTACATATCCTCCATGTTGTTGTCCTCTATATCATCGTAGTCGGCAATTTGCTCAAAGTATTGTTGCCATTGGTTTTTTGGTTGGTCGGCATATTGGGCAAATGCTGGCGCGTGTAAGGAGAGGAGGAGTAGGAGAGAGACATTGAGTTTTTTCATAGTGTATGTAGTTTTATTTATAGCTAAAGATAGGATAGAGGGGGTGTTATGGAAGTACGGTTTTAAGCCGTACTTCCTATTTTTTTGTTTTCTCCTTCTTTCTCCAGAAGAAGAGGTCGGATATTCTGGTGAAGTCCTTCTTCATTATAACACCCAAGCCTTGCGTGTTAAGACTGTTGCGTGTAAAGTAGCGGTCGTTGGTCTTGTTGTACACGTTTATGGCAAGGTTGCCGTTAGGGAATAGCAGATACTTAAGGTCGAAGTCGCCAATAAAGCTTGTTGTAGCATTGGCATTGTCACGATAGCCAAACTGTCCGTTAAAGAGCAGTCGGTTGTTAAGTAAGCTACCCGACAGCATACCCTCGTATTCGGCATTGTTGAATCCCTCGGTACCTGTAGATATGTTGGCGCCAAAGTTCCAATTGTTGCTGTTTATAACGTTGCTAAGCACGCTGTTGAGTTGTTGACTGATTGTGCCGCTCAAGAAACTCTGCATTGCCAGTGATGTTTGGCTATATTGAGGAGTCTCGCCTGTGGCATTGTTGTTATTGTTCTGTGCCATGAATCTTCCCACGGCAAGTAGGTAGAGCACCTGCTGGTTCTTTTCCTCCTCTGCATTGAGAAGGCTATATACCATCTGCTTTATGTCGTTCGACATGTTAGGCATATCCAAGTCGAAATCTACTTTTGGCGAGTTTGGGTTGCCCGTGATGTTCATCAGACAGTTTACACGCACATTGTTGTTAGAGAACGAGCGTCCGATGTTAAGGTCGGCAAGGCTAACGCTGTTGAGAACGTATAAGGCCTTAAGGTTGAGTGCTGCGTTGTATGGGTCGCCACCAAACGATATAGAGCCTCCCTTCTGGAATGTAAAGTCCTTCTTTATTATGTTCTGAATGGTAAGTTTGTACACTCCATGGTCAACAATATAGTTGCCATATATGTCGAACGAGCCTTTATTGAAATAGGATGCGCGCAACACACCGTCACCGTTAAGGGTGATATAGTCGCCTGTCTTCTCGTCCATAATCAACTTAAGCGTGGCGTTGGGGTTGCAGTTGATAAGGAAGTTGAGCCTTATGTTAGTCGATATGTCCACCTTATTATTATGTTCGGTGTCGGTAGAGTCGGTTTCCTCCACATTGTTGTCCTTCCATGTAATAAAGTCGGTAGAGCCAATCGACGATTGGTCTGCAGCATTGTATACCAGTATACTGTTCTTTTCGGGCACAGCATCAATGTCGATAACCACTTCACCACTCTTGCCCTTTATATCGCAATCGCCAGTGACATATGCAGTACCATAGAATGTATTGTCGCCAAACGAATGTGTGTCGTATGCAAGAAGGTTCTTTGCCTTAACCTTAAGCGCGTACGACAGATTGGTTAAGTGTTTATGGTATATGCTGCCAGTCATAATGCCAATATTGCCGTTGCGGTCGTATAAGGTGTCGCCTTTGAACTTAATCTCATCCGGAACGAATGTTACCGAGTCGCCTCGCATCCAATAGGTGGTGTTAAGTGCCGACAAACGAACCGAACCGTCTACAACAGCTTTGCCTACAAGATTGATGTTGTTAAGCGGACCAACAACATTGACGTTGCCGTTGATATCAGCATTGACGTTGTCCATAAACGAGCCGCAGAAGCTCTCCATAAATTCGGCTCTTGTGCGGTGTGCGTCAATAGCCAAGTTTATGTAGTTGTGCTTGGGCGATACATATCCGTTTATGTCGGTCCAACGGTTGTCTTCGTCTTTAGCCACAGCATTAATCTCTATGTTTCCCTCTTCGTGATTGTAGCCGACATTGGCATATAGCGTGCCCATGCGACCCGTTTCAAACTTGAAGTCCTTAACTATTACATCGGCAGAAAGCAATGGTTTCTCACTGAAGGCACCTGCTATGCGTGCCTCGCCCGACGCCATGCCTAAGAAATCTACCGAATGGAAGTTGACAAGATTAAGCACGTAGCTCACATCTATATCGTTAAGTGTAACGAGCAGCGAGTCATTCTCGCTCTTTGTGGCAGTGCCGTTGATGGCAAGCATTTGGTTGTCGTGACTAACAGAGAAGCTATTTACCTGAAGCTTGTTCTTGCTGTATATTATCGAAGAGGGTGCTACGTGCCATGTAGTATCGCCAATTGTAGCGCGTGATGGCAGCACATCGATGTATGCTGTAGACACACCCTCCTCGTCCTTGGCAAATACTGTACTGGAATTGATAATGCCTTTAAGCGGATGACGCTCGTTGTTGCTGAAGCTAAGCGACGTATTTAGATGGTTGTCGGATGCGCCCGCGTTAAGGTGCAAAGCCATATACTTGCTTCTGTCGGCAAGTTTCTTGATGCGGATATCTGCCTTTAATGTGTCGCTTGGTGACTCTACATTGATAAAGGCATCGCTGAATCGATTGCCGTTGAATGTGAATGATGGCACATCGCACCATAGGTTTATCTTCTCGTTTTTGTCGTCAATCTCGCCACTTATGTTTAGCGGGCGGTGTATCTCAAGAGGAATTCCAAGTAGGCGGTTCATCCATTCGGTGCTGTTGAGCGACGCGTTAATGGTGAAGTCATTAAACTCTCGTTGCGGCTTATGTGTAAGTCCGGGTATGGTAGGCAGTTTTGCTGCCACCATATTGAGCACACTTCTAACGATAGTGTTATAGCTAAAGTGTCCGTTGATGTCGATAGTTCCAAAGTCGCTGTCAACATCAAGGAAGTGGTTGCCGTTGTTGTATCCGGTCTTAACCGATACATTATTAATATTGTATTCGGTTTCGGGACCACGCATGGCGAAGTCGTGTAGCTCTATAGATCCGTCAGTATTATTGATGTCACTGCCCTTAATGTCGCATGCAATATTGGCAGCGAAAGCTGTTTGTTGCCATTTGTCTGTAAGGCGCAATGTATTCGGCTCAAAGTGTGCAATGTTGGCTTTAAGCTGCAAGTTGGGTTTTGCCCCGTTGTTTACAAATGTTCCAATAGCGGTAAGTTGCACATTTGGATCGTCAATGTTGGCCTTGCCTTCAAGTCGCTTGTTGCGATAGGTAGCGTTAAGGTTAAGGCTGCGATATTTGTAACCATTGTAATCGAAATCGTATACACGGCCTTGTGCTGCGAAATTGTCTTTAGATGAACCATGCACATTGAGATTGGCAGATATGTGCCCAAGCTTGTTGTCGTTGACAAGAGATCCGATGTTGAATCTAACCGTCTCCATATGGGCTGTAATTTTGTCGCCTCGCTTGTCGAAAGCCAATGTCAGGTTGCCGGGTGATGTATGCAGTTTGCCTTCAGAGGCAATATTCTTCTTGTCGCCACCAGCATAACCGATAATTTGCACGTTGCCCAAGCGTTCGATTATATTGGGTACATTCTTTCCGGTAGCTACAGCATAGATATTGGATATTGCTTGCTGACCAGCCTTGAGTTGGTCGATATTGGCATACCATGATGGGTTGGCAGGATAGTTCTTTACGCCACCATTGGCTACAAGTTGCAGACTGCCGTCTATTGTATTGATACTAATCTTGTTTACGGTGAGCGAAGAGCCAGTGCCATTAAATTGTATGTCCAATGCAGGACGCATATTGAGACGGGTAAGTGTAGGTACAAATACGGCTAAGTCGGATGTAGAAATATAGGGTGCTTTTATGCTTCCAGCAAACTGTAGTGTAGGCATTTCTATCTGTCCATTCTTCATTCTGTACGAAGCCTGAAGGCTTGGAATCTGAATTAAAGTGGCTGGGAGCTCAAGCTTGAAGTTCTCTATTTTAGTTTTAGTGCGATATGCTATAGCACTGAGGGATAATGACTTTAGTTTGAATCCGCAACGTTCGTCAAATGCAATACGCTTAACCTTAACGTTAAGTGAATCGTCGGTAATGCGGTTGATTATGATGTGCGCGCTTATGTTGCGTGCATTGATGTCATCGGCTGAGAATTTGCCAGGTCTACTTGGACGTGACAGCACACGATAACTAATCTCACCATTGCGTATTATGAGCGAGTTGATTTGTAGGTCGAGTGGTGTCTTTTGCTTTGTAGAGTCCTTTGACGCAAGTGCGTCAATAACAAACTGGAAGTTTGGCTTTGCCTCTGGAGTAGCCTTATATAGATTGGCATGAAGGCCAAAGAACTGAGCCGATGTTATTTCAATTTGTCCGTTGGCAAGTGCCAACAGGTTAATTTTTACCGAAATTCGCGATACACGCAGCATTTGCTCGCCATTCTTGTCCTGCATATACGAATCGTCGAGTATAAGGCGATTAATAAAGCCGAGGTCCACTCTGCCTACTTTTACCTTAGTGCCGAATTTGTCGCATAGAGCATCTGCTACACATCCCCCAATATAAGTCTGAATGGACGGGATGTGCAACAGAATGATAATGGCTGTGTATAGACCTATAAGGGTCCATATGGTGATGTTTATTATACGTTTGAACACGTGGGCTTCTTATGATTCGTTTTTATCCTGCTGTTTGTATCATGTCGAAAAGACGTACAAAGTTACGGAAAAACATTGAGAATGACAAATCTTTATGATGAAACCTCTTTCTTGTTCAACAATTCTGTTTTGATTATCTCTTCGAAATCGGCCATTTGCATGGCTCCCATCTGTATTGTGGGCTGCCCTAACAAAGGAATGAACAAAAATGTAGGAATGCTTTGTATGCCAAATAGTTGTGCGAGCTCGCGTTCTTGGTCGATATCAACTTTATAGAAATCAATTTTGCCTTTATATTGTCTTGCCAATCTCTCTATTATCGGAGCCGTCATCTTGCATGGTCCACACCATGTGGCATAGAAGTCGATAACAGCAGGTCGACTTCCCTCAAACACCCATTCCTGCGGATGCTTTTCGTAGTTCATTACCTTCTGCTTGAAGTCTTCGGTAGATAGATATACAGTGGCAAGCTCGCCATAATCGGCTACTTTTTTCTTTGTCTTGTGAGTAGAGGTCGTGACTTTGTTTTCCATGTTGTCCTTCTTGTTGTTGGAGCAACTGCCCAGGACAACTATTGCCACTATCAATGCCATGATTATATTTCCCATGTTGTGATGTTATTTAAGATGTGTATAGATTCAAGATTCATTCAACTGCAAACTTATAATATTATATTCAAAGTTCCAAATGATTCTTGATGAAATGTTGTTTTATTAGTTGTTTTTTGCAAAGTCGGTATGACATTATTGCAACATTAGGATGATACTTGTGCCAAACTTTATGGTAAAGACAGTTTTGTCGCTAATAATTGATGATTTTTCTTCTGTTAGCTCACAAATTTTTGTTAATTTTGTAGGCGGTTTTCATTACCGTGGAAGCCACTGTTTATTTCAATATCTGAGTAAAGAGAAATTTCTTATTTTTTTAATATATTTATGGCAAATGTAATTAAGTTACGTAAGGGTTTGGACATTAACCTCAAGGGAAAGGCTGCTGAGCAGAAGTTCTCTGTTAAGGCTGCTGCCCAATATGCCCTTGTACCTGACGACTTTGTAGGCATGATCCCTAAGGTTGTTGTTCGCGAGGGCGACAAGGTGAAGGCTGGTGAAGCTCTGTTTGTCAACAAGAAACAGACAGATGTTAAGTTCGCCTCGCCTGTAAGTGGAGTGGTGCAAGCTGTTGTCAGAGGCGACCGCCGCAAGGTGTTGCGCGTTGTCGTAGAGGCTGATAAAGATCAGCAGTATGTTGACTTCGGTCATAAACAGGTGGCTTCGCTTGATGGCGATGCTGTAATTAAGGCTCTGCTTGAGGCCGGCTTGTTCGGTTATATCAACCAGTTGCCATACGCTGTTTCTACAACTCCCGACCGGAAGCCACGTGCTATCTTCGTCAGTGCATTGCGCGACATGCCATTGGCTGGCAGCTTTGAGTTTGAACTGCAAGGTAATGAGAAGGACTTCCAGACTGGTCTTACCGCCTTGTCAAAGATTGCCAAGACCTACCTTGGTATTGGTGCAAAGCAGACAAACTCGGCATTGACCTCTGCAAAGGATGTTGAGGTGAACGTGTTTGATGGTCCGTGTCCAGCAGGTAATGTAGGTGTTCAGGTTAACAACATTGCTCCCGTAAACAAGGGCGAGGTGGTTTGGACTGTAGAACCAACAGCGGTTATCTTCTTCGGTCGCCTATTCAACACAGGCAAGGTAGACCTTCGTCGTCTTGTAGCTGTTGCAGGTAGCGAAATCAACAATCCTGCTTATGCAGAGGTTCTTGTTGGTCAGCCTATAGCAAGCATTCTTGATGGCAAGCTCGCTGCAAAGGATCACGTGCGCATTATCAACGGCAATCCGTTGACAGGACGTAAATGTACAGCCGAGGATTTTGTTGGTGGTCACACATCAGAGATTACCGTAATACCTGAAGGCGACAATGTAGACGAGATGCTTGGTTGGATACTTCCACGTACCAATGATTTCTCTGTAAACCGCAGCTATCTTTCATGGCTCTTGGGTAAGAATAAGGAGTACAACCTTGATGCACGTATCAAGGGTGGTGAGCGCCATATGATTATGAGTGGCGAGTACGACAAGGTTCTGCCTATGGACATCTATGGCGAATATCTTATCAAGGCAATCATCGCTGGCGATATCGACCGTATGGAGCAACTTGGTATATATGAGGTAGCTCCTGAGGACTTCGCCGTAGCTGAGTTTGTAGACTCGTCAAAACTAGAACTCCAGCACATTGTGCGTCAGGGTCTCGACATGCTTCGCAAGGAGAATGCATAACATTTAATTTAATTACAAAGAGAAAGTATGAATTTTCTAAGAAAATATCTTAATGACATCAAGCCGAATTTCGAGCCTGAAGGAAAGCTTCACGCCTTCCGCAGCTTGTTCGACGGCTTTGAGACTTTCCTGTTTGTACCTAACCAAACATCCAAGACCGGTGTTAATATTCACGACGCCATCGACTCGAAGCGCATTATGAGTTTCGTAGTTATAGCGTTGCTTCCGGCATTGTTGTTCGGTATGTACAACGTGGGATTCCAGAACTATAAGGCTGCAGGCGCATTGGCCGACGCTTCGTTCTTCTCAATGTTTATCTATGGAGCATTGCAGGTGCTTCCTAAAATCATCGTTAGCTACGTTGTAGGTCTTGGTATCGAGTTTGCCTGGGCACAGTGGAAAGGCGAGGAGATTCAGGAAGGCTTCCTTGTTTCGGGTATCATCATCCCGTTGATTATCCCTGTAGGTTGTCCGTTGTGGGCACTCGCCATTGCTGTTGCCTTTGCTGTAGTAATCGGCAAAGAGATATTCGGTGGTACAGGTATGAATATCTTCAACGTGGCTCTTATTACACGCGCGTTCCTCTTCTTCTCTTATCCTACAAAGATGAGTGGCGACGCAGTATGGGTGGCTAACGACACAATCTTCGGACTTGGCAATACTCTGCCTGATACATTCACTTGCGCTACACCACTTGGTGAGATTGCTCAGGGAGCTGCTGTAAACAACAGTCTTTGCGACATGATTACAGGTCTTATCCCAGGTTCAATAGGCGAAACAAGTGTTATAGCAATTGCTATCGGTGCTGTTATCTTGCTTTGGACAGGTATTGCCTCATGGCGTACAATGCTCAGCGTGTTTGTTGGTGGTGCTGTAGCTGCCTACATCTTCGAGGCTCTTGGCATGACTCCTATCGCATGGTATGAGCATATCGTGTTGGGTGGCTTCTGTTTTGGTGCTGTATTTATGGCTACCGACCCTGTTACATCAGCTCGCACACAATGCGGTCAGTACTGGTATGGCGCCATCATTGGTATCATGGCTGTTATCATCCGTGTTATGAACCCTGGTTATCCAGAGGGCATGATGCTTGCCATCCTCTTCATGAACATGTTCGCTCCGCTCATCGACTACTGTGTAGTACAGAAGAACATCTCTAAGCGAATGAAACGTTTAACCAACAAATAACATTATCGGAATATGGAAGAAACAAAGAAGAAGGGGCTGAACACCAGTTCAAACTCCTACACAATCATATATTCTGTCGTTATAGTAGTTATCGTTGCGTTCCTGCTTGCATTCGTGTCTTCTACACTTAAGCCGCAGCAGGACGAGAACGTGGCTCTCGATAAGAAAAAGCAAATTCTTGCAGCTCTCAACATTCGCGATATAGACGGTGCTGAGGCTACAGAACAATATAATAAGGTGATAACTGCCGACAAGATTATCGACCGTAACGGCGAGACTGTAGCTGAAGGCGAGCAAGGTGGCACAAAGGCTGGCTTCCTCTGCAACAGTGCTTCTACCAAGGAAGGCAAGCTTGCTCTATATGTTTGCAACGTGGAAGGCGAAACCAAGTATGTCATCCCAGTTTACGGTATGGGACTTTGGGGTGGTATCAGCGGTTATATTGCCCTCAACGCCGACAAGCAGACCGTATATGGAGCTTACTTCAATCACGAGGGCGAGACAGCTGGTCTTGGTGCCGAAATCAAGGATTCTCGTGCTTGGCAGGATCAGTTCAAGGGCAAGCACATCTTTGCTGCAGGCAAGGAAGGCGTAGCTCTCTTGGTAGTGAAGAAGAATGAGGTTAGTGATCCTACAACACAGTGTGATGCCGTAACTGGTGCTACACTTACTTGTAATGGTGTGAGCGATATGCTCAAGAATGGCCTCGGTGAGTACACAAAATTCTTAACATCTAAATAAGGAGGAGGAACAAGATTATGAGTTTGTTTTCAAAAGAGAATAAGGCTGCATTCACCAATCCTCTTAACCTCGACAACCCTATCCTTGTACAGGTACTTGGTATCTGTTCGGCTCTTGCTGTAACATCACAGCTTAAGCCAGCTATCGTGATGGGTCTTGCCGTGACGGTGATTACAGCATTTGCTAACGTGATTATCTCAATCATTCGCAACACCATACCAAACCGTATCCGTATCATCGTGCAGTTGGTAGTTGTTGCTGCTCTTGTTACTATCGTGAGCCAGATACTCAAGGCCTATGTCTACGATGTTAGCGTAGAGCTTTCGGTATATGTGGGTCTTATCATTACCAACTGTATCCTCATGGGTCGTCTTGAGGCATTTGCCATGCAGAACAAGCCTTGGCCTTCATTCCTTGATGGTGTAGGCAACGGTCTTGGTTATGCTTATATCCTCGTTGTTGTAGGTGGTGTGCGCGAGCTTCTTGGTCGTGGCTCATTGCTCGGTTTCCAGATTATCCCTCAGGGAGTTTACGATGCTGGCTATATCAACAACGGTATGATGACAATGCCTGCCATGGCGCTCATCCTCTTGGGATGCGTAATATGGATTCATAGAGCTTACTTTTATAAAGAAAAATAATGTTGAATGTTGAATGTTGAATTTTGAATTGTTGCGGCATAGCCGCAATGTTGAATTAAGGAATTGAGAATTGGTGGCAACCAAAATTCATAACTGAACAATTCAAAATCGGCTCAGCCGATAATTCAAAGCTCAAAACTCAAAACTCACAATTAAACAATGGAACATTTAATAAGCCTTTTCTTCAGGTCCATTTTCGTGGACAACATGATATTTGCCTTCTTCCTCGGCATGTGTTCGTTCCTTGCCGTATCGAAGAATGTGAAGACATCATTGGGACTTGGTCTTGCCGTTACATTCGTATTGCTCGTCACCGTGCCTGTAGACTATCTGTTGCAGACAAAGGTGTTGGGCCCCGATTGTTTGGTTGAAGGCGTAGACCTTTCTTACCTGAGCTTCATCCTCTTTATTGCTGTTATCGCTGGTATCGTGCAGTTGGTAGAGATGGTGGTCGAGAAGTATTCACCATCGCTATATGCTGCTCTTGGTATCTTCTTGCCACTTATTGCCGTTAACTGTGCTATCATGGGTGCTTCGCTCTTTATGCAGCAGCGTATCAACCTTGATCCTTCCAACTCGCAGTACATTGGCAGCGTGGTAGACGCTATCGTTTATGCTCTTGGTAGCGGTATCGGCTGGACCTTGGCTATTGTGGCTATGGGTGCTATCCGTGAGAAGATGCAGTACAGCGATGTGCCTAAGCCTTTGCAGGGTCTTGGTATCACATTCATCACAGTAGGACTCATGGCTATGGCTATGATGTGCTTTTCTGGTCTTAAAATATAATAAGGAGGACTCAACGTTATGAATACATCATTTATATTTGCAAGTATCGGAGTTTTCCTTGTTGTGATACTCCTCTTGGTTGTCATCCTGCTCGTAGCTAAGAAGTTCCTTAGCCCGAGTGGTAATGTCAACATCGAAATCAATGGCGACAAGACCATCAACGTACCTCAGGGTTCTTCGTTGATGACTACACTTAACGAGAATGGCATCTTCTTGCCTTCTGCATGTGGCGGTAAGGCAAGTTGCGGACAGTGTAAGGTTCAGGTGCTTGAGGGTGGTGGCGAGATTCTTGATTCAGAGAAGCCTCACTTCACACGCAAGCAGATTAAGGACAACTGGCGCCTTGGTTGTCAGTGCAAGGTTAAGTCGGATATGAAGATCAAGGTGCCTGATTCGGTTATGGGTGTTAAGGAATGGGAATGCGAGGTTATCTCAAACAAAAACGTTTCTTCATTCATCAAGGAGTTCAAGGTTGCCTTGCCTCCGGGCGAGCACATGGACTTCGTTCCTGGCTCATATGCTCAGATTAAGATTCCTGCATACGATTGCATCGACTACGACAAGGACTTTGACAAGGATCTTATTGGCGAGGAGTATATCGGCACATGGAAGAAGTTCAACATCTTATCTCTTAAGGCCCACAACCCAGAGCCAACTGTACGTGCTTACTCTATGGCCAACTATCCTGACGAGGGTGATATTATCACACTTACCGTGCGTATTGCAACAACTCCGTTCTTGCCACGTCCACAGGTTGGTTTCCAGAACGTACCTACAGGTATCGCTTCTTCATACATCTTCTCTTTAAAGCCGGGTGACAAGGTAATGATGTCAGGTCCTTATGGCGACTTCCATCCTAACTTCACTTCAGGCAAGGAGATGATTTGGATTGGTGGTGGTGCAGGTATGGCTCCTCTCCGTGCTCAGATTATGCACATGACTAAGACACTTCACACTCGCGATCGCGAGCTCCACTTCTTCTATGGCGCTCGTGCTCTTGGTGAAGCCTTCTTCCTTGAGGACTTCTGGGAACTTGAGAAGGAATATCCTAACTTCCATTTCCATCTCTCTCTCGACCGCAAGGACCCTGTTGCAGATGCTCAGGGCGTGAAGTATTACGAGGGATTTGCTGTAAACTGTATCCGTGATACCTACTTGAAGGATCACGAGGCTCCAGAAGATTGCGAGTACTATCTCTGTGGACCTCCAATGCTTATCAAGACAGTTACCGATTACCTCGATTCACTCGGTGTGGATCCAGAAAGTATCATGTACGACAACTTCGGATAATCTGAACGATTATATTCAAAAGTTACATAAAGGCAAAGCCGCTGGGATTTCTCAGCGGCTTTGTTGCGTTTATAGGGGTGTTTATATTGTTGTTTCTACCTACGTTTAATATAAAAGTGCTACCTTTGCAACGAACTAAAATATAAACTAATGAAACGATTATACACTTTCTTCATGGCTGCCGCACTTTGTCTTTCGTCAAATGCAGCCACACCTATTAATGTTGTGAATGGCATCAGTCAAGAGCTTGCCGTATCGCGAGCCGCCATTGTCGGCAACATTACCTACGACTTGACCTTTAATATTCCGGCATCCAAGACCGAAGCTGTTAAAGGCAATGCTACAATTACCTTTATATATAAAGGTGGTAAGACCGACCTTCAGCTCGATTTCCAAGGTGCTCCGTCTCAGTTTGATGGTTTATGCGTTGTCAATGGCAAGCAGATTGCTGTAGCTTGGCAAGACGAACACATCCTTATTCCACGTAAGTCGTTAAGACGTGGTAAGAATATCATATCCATGAGTTTCATAAGTGGCGACAAGTCGCTTAACCGTAATGCCGACTATCTCTATACACTCTTTGTGCCTGAGCATGCCCGTTCGGTATTCCCATGTTTCGATCAGCCAGACCTTAAGGCTCTGTTCCGCACCCGTCTTAATGTGCCTGAAGGGTGGGAGACAATAACATCCGTTTCTACCGAACGTATACCTACATACCTCTTCTCTTTTGTTGCAGGCAAGTTCAGCAAGCAGACACAAGAGCGCAATGGTAGAACATTTACAGCCTTATATCGTGAGACCGACGCCAAGAAGGTTGCTCAACTTGATACCGTATTCGATATTGCCGACCATAGCATCCGCTGGTTTGAGGATTATACAGGCATCAAATACCCGTTCAGCTCATATGGCTTTGTTGTTTTGCCAGGCTATCAGTTTGGTGGTATGGAACATCCCGGAGCAATACAGTTTACTGATCATGAGATATTCCTTGGCGAGCATCCCACTCCCGAGGAACTTCAGACGCGTGTAGAGCTTATTGCTCACGAGACGGCACATTGCTGGTTTGGCGATGATGTCACGATGCGCTGGTTTAATGACGTATGGACAAAAGAGGTGTTTGCCAATTTCCTTGCCTCCAAGATAGCTAAGCAATTGTTCCCAGATGTTAACCACGACCTCAACTTCCTGCGTATGTATCAGACACGAGCCTTAAGTACCGACCGCACCCAAGGCACTCATCCTATACAGCAGCAACTCGACAATCTTAATTCTGCCGGACTTCTATATGGCAACATCATATATCAAAAGTCGCCGGTAATGATGCGCAAGCTTGAGGAACAAATGGGTGCATCGCGTTTCCGCCAAGGACTTCAGGAGTACTTGAATACCTACTCTTACTCTAATGCCACATGGGATGAACTCATCAACATACTTGACCGCTATGCTCCAGAGGCTCATCTCAAGGAGTTTAGCGAGGCATGGGTTAAGCAGAAGGGTATGCCTACCATTACTACCAAATGGAACGACGGCAAACTTATCATTACACAGTCCGATCCCTTCAAACGTGGTCTTACATGGCAGCAATCTTTCTTGGTTGATGCTCTATATATAAATAAGGTGGAAAATGATGGTGCCGAGCAAACTCGCATCACTACCACTACCATCCCTGTTGATATGCAGGGCGAGAAAAAGGAGATTGCCCTTGCCAAGCGTCCCGACTATATCGTGCCCAATGCCGATGGTTCTGGCTACGGACTATTTGTGTTTGACAAATTCGATAATATCCAATTGCCTACAGACGACTTGCGTCGATTTGCCCTTGCTATGAATATGTACGAGAACTATCTTGCTCATGGTATCGATGCCAAGTCATTGTCTGATACTATGCACTCATGGCTCAAGGCAGAGAATAATGCTCTTATTGCCTCACAACTTGTAAGCTATTGGGGTGGGGCAGTGTCTGCAATGCCTGATACCGACCGTCATTTTCAGGAGCAGCAGATGTGGCAAGAGTATCGCAATGCAACTATTGCATCTGTAAAACAACGTCTTATCCGACAGTTGTACAATACTGTTTCCGATGAGTCTGTAACTGACTCTATATATAATGTATGGGCAGACAAGTCAGACCCGCTGCTCTCCAAGACCGACTACACGCAGATAGCCTATCGCTTGGCAATTCTCAAACCGCAACAGTGGCAAGAAATATTGCAGAAACAGCGCACCCGACTCTCTGATGCTGATGAGATAAGACAGTTCGACTTCATATCACGTGCTTGCACTCCTGATGTAGACGAGCAGCAACGTCTGTTCAATTCTCTACTAAAAGCCGAGAACCGTCGTATTGAGCCATGGACAGCTTCGCTTCTTCGTTTGCTTAACGACCGTACACGCGAGCCTCTCAACAATCGTTACTTGCAACCTGCACTCGATGCTCTTCTGGATGTACAACGTACAGGCGATATCTTTTTCCCTGGCAAATGGCTTTCGGCTCTTCTCTCTGGTCATCACAGCAAGGAGGCTCGCCAGATTGTGGAAACATTTATTAGCCAACATCCCGATTATCCCGACAAGTTGATGAACAAGATAAAGGAGAATGCGTATACGCTGACAAGATAATTCAACAACTCTTGATACATTATAATAATAAAGCTATGATTTTTAACAACAACAATGTAGGCAAGTTGATGGCCATGGTTGCCATCTTTGCTACAAGCTTATGCGTGCAAGCCGCTGAGGTGACATACCGCATAGTGGAGTTTAACAAAACTACTGGCGACTTCTTGATTGCCGCAAGTGGTATGGTGCCAACCAACTCATATGTCTATTTTAAAAACCCGTATGGCGCCACTACCGGCAATCGCTACAATCAGATACCTCGCAACAAGCAGGCTGTTTTTTATCTTGAGGGTTGGCAGGGTTGCCGTATAAACAGCATTACATTTAGCATGTGCTCTAACAGCAAGTCGGGTCAGGCAGGTCTTGTTATAAACGACGGCGACACCCAACTATATAATCTACGCTCTGACGATTTCGCTAGTGATACATGGTTTGGTCAGTGGGTGTCTAAAGACTTTGGTGTTTATGTAGACATAACCAAGCATCTCGACATCCCTGCTTTTAATACCAACGAGGCAAGCATCACCGTTAAAGGTGGCACCAACGAGGGTTCTGTATACCTTAATGCTATAACTATCGATTATGATGAGGCACCTAACTCAAGCCTTGAGTCACCATTGGGCTGGATATATGAGAAGCTTACAAAGAAGAGTTCCATTGCCGAAGGCGACGAGATAATGCTCTTCCGCAATGGTTGCGCCGCAACCGATATCGACGGAATGGAGAAATCGCATTATTTTGATGCCATTCCCGTCGCTTCCACATCTGATGTGTCAAGTAATGACGTGCTGTGTTTCACACTTGGCAAGGGCGACGAACCAAATTATTGGACTATGACCTCTCAGTATGGACATCTACTTGGAGCTACCGCCAAGCAGACTTTGGCATGGGATGAAGGCTCAACCCAATGGACTATAAGCCTTGGCTACGATGGCGCAACCATAACCAACGCCAATGCCAACTATGGTACAATGCGTTATAATGCACCAGCCGAGAACTACGCGCGTTTCAATCTGTACACCTCCAAAACGTTGCCTTTACCTTTTATATATCGTAAAGACAGACAGCGCGAGCCTGAGATCTCAAGCTCGTTGACATTTGATAATACTGATCTGACAGTAAGTCTTGACGAGGGACATATCGCTCTGCGTCCTACACTTAAGCCAGCTTCAACAACCGATCAACGCATACAATGGAGCAGCAATAACGAGAGTGTGGCTACTGTTAATGGTGGCTATGTAACCCTTGTTGGCGTAGGAACTGCCAATATTAACGCTCAAACCAAGGATGGTGGCGCGTCAGCTACAGTGCGTATCACGGTCAATGCAGCTACCAGAATAGACAAAACAGTAGTGGATAATAAGTCGCAAACAGCCTACAAAACCATAGATGGACACCGTATTGTGGTAAGAAATAAGGGCAAAAGATACGGTCTTAATGGAATAAAGCTGTAATTAATATAAAAAGTTTAGCCGATTAAGCACTATTTTTGACAATATAAGCCACGTTGGATGCAGAATAAACCATATATGGAAAAACGGGGGTTGCCTGACAGTATTATTTTATGTAACTTTGCAGTGCAAACTTCAATATATAAGGCAACAATGTTGTCAACACAAAACAATCAATGATAAGGACAAAAAACGCAGACCAAGAGTCAACCACTCTTAAGTCTGCGTTTTTTTTACATGCTTTCCTTTGCTTGCGCTTTCTTACTTGCGCTCCTTAAGCAAGTCGCGTATCTCTGTAAGGAGTTTCTCTTCAGCGGTAGGCTTAGGCTCTGGCTTAGGCTCCTCTTCCTTCTTCTTGGCAAATTTGTTGACCAGCTTTATCAGCAGGAAGATACAGAAAGCTACGATGAAGAAGTCGAGGCAGGTCTGAAGAAAGTTACCATAGTTGATAGTGGCAGCAGGCAACTTCTCGCCAGCAACCTCTACTGTGGGAAGTGAAACCTTCAGGTCGGAGAAGTTTACGCCACCAATGAGCCATCCTATAGGAGGCATGATGATATCATCAACTACCGAACTGACAATCTTTCCAAAGGCACCACCGATGATGACACCGACAGCCATGTCGAGCACATTGCCACGCATGGCGAATTGCTTAAATTCATTTAGAAATTTACTCATCTTTTCTTTTAATTATTTGATGTTATAAGAATACACCTTAATTATAAATAGCGACTACTTCCTTTGTGCGCACACATTATGACTTTTTATTTTGCAATATAGAGTTGTCACTCTTGCATGTTAAGGTAAGAAAACCTTTCAATATTTCGCTACATGTGGACTTTTTTATATAATTTAATACTCAATCCGCATGCAAAGTTAGAAAAAATTTAGTAACTTTGCGCTCGATAAAGAAAAAATGCTCAAAAGTATTGCTTTATGAATGTTTCAGCTCATTGGCAAGTACTGTGGAGCTTGAAAGTAAGATTCATTTTCAACCATTAATTAAAATATTAAACAAAATGACAAAAGTTGCTATTAACGGCTTCGGCCGTATCGGTCGTCTGGCTTTCCGTCAGATGTTT